>Ga0070741_10001305_pt1 | contig 77759 bp, 77 predicted proteins | sample Coa_R1_4_FD_66440 | JGI IMG/M metagenome (GOLD analysis project Ga0070741, IMG submission 66440) | Surface soil microbial communities from Centralia Pennsylvania, which are recovering from an underground coalmine fire - Coalmine... | ecosystem: Environmental > Terrestrial > Soil > Unclassified ...
GAACCCACCGAAGCCGAACGTGCGCGAGTCGACGACGAGGTCACCGGCGAACGAACGGTTGATCTGCTCGTCGACCGACGCCTTGATCGACGCCGCGATCACCGTGAACAGCGCGACCACCGCCACACCGATCAGCAGCGCGGACGCGGCACCGCTCGTGCGCCGTGGGTTGCGGGTGGCGTTGTCGCGGGCGAGCTGACCGGGCATGCCCCGCAACCGCGCGATCGGCGCGCCGAGCGCCCGCCCGATCGGTGCCGCGATGGCGGGGCCGATGACGACGAGGGCCACGATGAGCAGCAGCGCGCCGAGCCCGACACCCGGCAGCGCGTCGGTGGTGCGGTTGACGACGCCGGCGATCACGAGCACGAGCCCGAGGACACCGGCGGCACTGCCGATGCCGACGCGCACGCGGCTCACGCTCGTGCGCTCCACGGCCACGTCCCGCATGGCGGCCAGCGGCGGCACGCGAGACGCCTTCGCGCCCGGGATGATCGACGTGAGCACCGAGACGCCGATGCCGACGACGAATGCCCACTGCACCGTCGAGGACTTGAGCGTCAGCCCGCCGACCGGCACGTCGAACCCGAAGGCGGCGAGCACGCCCTTGAGCCCGGCGGCGATGCCGAGGCCCGCGAACAGGCCGACGACCGACGCGACGACACCGACGAGGAACGCCTCACCGACGACCGAGGCCAACACCTGTCGCCGGGACGCGCCGAGCGCTCGCAGCAACGCCATCTCGCGCGTGCGTTGCGCCACGATGATCGAGAACGTGTTGTAGATCACGAAGATCGACACGAGGATGGCGATGATCGCGAACGGTCGCAGCAGGAAGTCGAAGAACCGCGACAGCCCCTTCTGGATGCTGTCCTGCTGCTCCTTCGTCACCTGCGCGCCGGTCACCGCCTCGACACCGTTCGGCAACGCTCGCTGCACGCGCTGCGCCAGCTCGTGCTGCGACACGCCGCGCTGCGCGACCGTGGCGATGCTGTCGACCTGACCTGGCTTGGAGAGGTACTGCTGCGCGGCGTCGAGCGTCATCAAGGCGAACGACGCGCCGCCCGGGCTGTCGGCCGACCCGAACTTCGCGATGCCGGAGATCGTGAACGGCACCGGCCCGGATGCGGTGAGCACCGTCGTGTGGTCGCCCACGCGCAGGTTGCCGTCCTTCGACGACTTGCGATCGATCACGACCTCGTCGTTCGTGCTGGGAGGCTTCCCGTCGACGATGTGGAACGACTGCAGCTCGGGCACCGTGCTCCAGTTGCCGGCGAAGGTCGGCGCGCCCATCCCGGGGTTGCCGAGCGCCTTGCCGTCCTTGCCCACGATCTGGCCGTACCCCGTGATCTGCGGCTCGGCCGCCCGCACGCCGTCGACGTGCTCGACGGTGGACAACAGGTCGGCGTCGATGCGACCGCGCTGGTCGTTCCCGAAGTCGTTCTCGATCTTCGACGCGCTGCGGACGACGACGTCCGTGCCGCGGTAGACGTTGGCGAACAGGTCGTTGAACGTCGACGAGATCGTGTCGGCCAGCACGAGGTTCCCTGCCAGGAACGCCACGCCGAGGACGACGGCGACGAACGTGCCCGCCAGCCGTCGCTTGTGCGCGATCAGGTTCTTCAGTGTGACCTTCAGCATGGCGCCGCCCCGGTCCTCATCAGTCGCCGAGTGCCTTGAGCCGGTCGAGCACCTTGTCCGCGGTCGGCGCATCCATCGTGTCGACGATGCGGCCGTCGACGAGGAACAGCGCGGCATCCGCGTAGCCGGCGGCGACCGGGTCGTGCGTCACCATCACGATCGTCTGCCCGAGGTCGTCGACGGCCTTGCGCATGAACGAGAGGATCTCGGCGCCGGCGCGCGAGTCGAGGTTGCCGGTCGGCTCGTCGGCGAACACGATCTGCGGACGGCTCGCCAGCGCGCGCGCCACGGCGACGCGCTGCTGCTGCCCCCCCGACAGCTCCGAGGGGCGATGTTGCAGGCGGTTGCCGAGGCCGACGATCGACACGACGGTGTCGAGCCACTGCTCGTCGGGCTTGCGCCCCGCGAGCGACATGGGGAGCGTGATGTTCTCGATGGCGGTCAACGTCGGGATGAGGTTGAACGCCTGGAACACGAACCCGAGTCGCTCGCGCCGCAACACCGTGAGGTCCTTGTCGGACAAGGACGACAACTCGACGTCGCCGATGAGCACGCGTCCCGACGTCAACGAGTCGAGACCGGCGACGCAGTGCATCAACGTCGACTTGCCGGAACCGGACGGTCCCATGATCGCCGTGAACCGCCCGGTCGGGAAGTCGACGGTGATGCCGTCGAGCGCCCGCACCGCGGTGTCACCCGACCCGTACACCTTCACGGCATCGACGGTGCGGGCAGCGGCTGTGACCGTGGTCACCGGTTCGGCGCGGGGTCGGAGAGCGACATGCGGGACACGCTACGAACGTCGGCGCGACCCAACAACGGGGAATCACCCTGACCTGCTCAGGGACATCCCCAGGTGTCGCCGATCCGGTCACCGTCCGTAGACTCGGCCCGTGACGTGCCCGGCGTGTGGGGCTCCGTTGGTGGAGGGTGCCCGGTTCTGCGCGTCGTGCGGACAACCGCTTCAGCGCCGCTCCGACGAGCGGCGCGTCGTCACGGTTCTCTTCGCCGACCTGGTCGGTTTCACGACGTTGTCCGAAACGCGCGATCCCGAGCAGGTGAAGAACCTCGTCGACAACTGCTTCGAGCGTCTCGTCGCCGACATCGCGGCGTACGGCGGCCAGGTCGACAAGATCGTCGGCGACGCCATCCTCGCGTTGTTCGGCGCGCCGACGGCGCACGAGGACGACGCAGAGCGCGCCGTGCGCGCCGCGATGGCGATGCAGCGCACGCTCGACGAGTACACCTCGGCGACGGGCACGGCGATGTTGCGCATGCGCATCGGCATCAACACCGGTGAGGTGCTGGTGGGAGCGCTGCGCGCCGGCGGCGACTACACCGCGATGGGCGACGTCGTGAACACCGCGCAACGTCTGCAGACGGCCGCGCAACCGGGCCAGATCGTGGTCGGCCGCAGCACGCAGGAGGCGACGCGCCACGTCGTTCGCTTCACCGACCTCGGGCCGGTGAAGGCACGCGGTCGCGAAGAGCCGGTCGAAGCGTGGGTGGCGGAGGAGGCGTTGCTGCCGCCCGGCGCCCGTCCCGGCAGGGGTGCCGCCCCGCTCGTCGGCCGCGACGCCGAGCTCGGGCTGCTGACGCGCGCCATCGACACCGCGGTCGAGCGCCGCCGCGCGGAGCTCGTGCTCGTCGTCGCCGAAGCGGGCATGGGCAAGACCCGGCTCGCCGAGGAGGTGGCGCAGCTCGCCGAGCTCGAGCACGGCGTCACCGTGCTGGAGGGCCGGTGCGTGCCCTACGGCGAGGCCAACGTGTGGTGGCCGGTGGCGGAGGCACTGCGTTCGACGTGCGACGTCAACGTGACCGATCCCGTCGAGGTGGCGCGTCCCGCGGTGCTGGCGCGCGCCAAGGTCGGGCTCCCCAACGACACCGACGCCGAGATCGAGCGCGTCACCAACGGGCTGTTGCACGTGATGGGGTACGAAGGCCCGCTCACCGGCATCGACCCGGTGCGGGCGCGCGAAGAGGTGCGCCGTTCGCTACTGGCGTTCATCGAGGGGTTCGGTCGCCAGCAGCCGGTGATCGTCCTGCTCTCCGACCTGCACTGGGCCGACAGCGTCGTGCTCGAGCTCGCCGACCAATTGCTCGAGGAGCTGTGCAACCTGCCGATCGTGCTGATGGGCACGGCCCGCACCGACGTCTTCGACCGGTGGGCACCCGCCGTCGGCCGTCACAACCAGTTGGTGCTCAACCTCGACCCGCTCTCGCGCGACGCGACCGCGGAGCTGCTCGAAGCGATCGCCGAGGGCCCCGTGCCCGACGAGTTGCGTGACGTGCTGCTCGACCGCAGCGGCGGCAACCCGTTCTTCCTCGAGGAGCTGCTCTCGCTGCTCGCCGAGGCGCCGGCGCGCGATGACGACACCCGTCTCCCCGTCGGCGTGTCACGCGAGCTTCCGCACACGTTGCGCGGGCTCGTCGCGGCGCGCCTCGACGCGCTGTCGACCGAGGAGCGCTGCATCCTCGAGGACGCCGCCGTCCTCGGCCGTCGTGGTGCCGTCGGCGCGTTGGAGATCATGGGACAGGAGGCGCACGACCTCGACGGCGGCGTCATCTCGTCCTCCGTGGCCGGTCTGGTCCTCAAGGATCTGCTCGTCGTCGACGACGGGCGGTGGTCGTTCCGCTCCGACCTCGTGCGCGAGGTGGCGTACGGGATGATGACGAAGGCCGACCGCGCCCGGCGCCACTACGGCGTGGCGAAGTGGATGGAGAGCCACAACGTCTCGGGGCCGGCCGACGTCGACCGCACCGCGCACCACTTCGCCACCGCCGCCGGTCTCGTCGACGAGCTCGGCACCGTCGACGGGGTGCCCCACGACGTGTACGAGCGGGCGCTGCAGTGGCTCGACCGCGCCATCGCGCAAGCGGAGGCGGGCGAGCTCCTGCCCGTCGTCGTGAAGTTGTCGACGCACGGGCTCGAGCTGCGCCACGCGCAGCGCGCACAGGTCGAGCGGTTCCTGTTGGCGCGCGCTCGGGCGCGCATCAACATGCGCGACCTGGCGGCGGCCGCCGTCGACGTCGACGCCGCGATGTCGTCCGCCGCCGATGCCGGCGACGATCGGGCGCGCGCCGCCGCCCTGCTCGCGCGCGGCGACCTCGAGCAGAAGACGGGTGATCTGAACGCGTCGGCGGCCACGCTGCGCGAGGCGATCGCGTTGTTCCGCGCCACCGGCGACGAGCCGGGTGTGGCGGCCGCGTTGCGCAACCTCGGCATGACGCAGCTGTTCGCCGGTGACGTCGGCGGTGCCACCGCGTCGTTCACCGACGCGCTCGATCGGTATCGCGCGCTCGGTGATCGTCGCGGCGAGGCCTGGGCGTTGCAGAACCTCGCGTGGGTCGCGTACACCGCGGGCGACGCGGCGCGCGCGGAGGAGTGGCTGCACGAGTCCGTCGAGGCGTTCACCGAGATCGGCGACTCGGGCGGACTGGGTTGGGCCACCGGGCTGCTCGCCTACGTGCGCTACCACCAGGGCCGCTACGCCGAGGCGGAGGCGATGGCGGAGCAGATGTACATCGAGGCCCGCCAGCGCGGCGATCGATGGGCCGAGGGCATGATGCGCACCCTGCTCGCCATGCTCCATCTCTGGGGTGGGCGCGCCGGCGAAGCGGTGCCCCACGGCGAAGCGGCCTACGCCATCTTCACGGGCATGCACGACTGGTACGGGGAGATGGTGTCCGCCGGCGTTCTCGGCCGGGCGCTCCTCGCCGTCGGCCGCGTCGACGACGGGTTCGACGTGTTGCAGACCGGCGTGCGCCGCGCCGCGGAGCTGCCCGTCGACCAGGCATCGGTCATCGCCGAGTCACAGCTCGTGTGCGGCCTCGCCCAGGTCGGCGACCCCGACCGTTTCGCGATCGCGCCGTTCGTCAGTCCCGGCGTACACGGCGACATCGGGTTCATCGACCGTCTCGTCGCGGATGCGTTGATCGCCATGCAACGGGGCACGTTCGCCAGCCCGCGCGCGCAGCTCGAATCGCTCGTCGACGACGTCGCGCCGAACGGGTACGCCGCCAGCGCGCTGGCGATCGCGCGCGCCGCCGACGGTGATCCCGACGGTGCCCGCGCCATGGCGACGAAGGTGGCCGGACTCGAAGCGGCCACCTACTCCGACCGCATCATGGCCATGCTCGGTGGAGGGCTCGCCGCTGCCCGCCAGGGCGCCGTCGACACGACCGACGCGCTGCTGCGTACGGCGGAGGAGCTCGTCGACGGCACCGACGACCGGCTGCTGGCCGGCATCGTGCGCCTCGCCGTCGCGCACGCCAACCGCGCGCTCGCTCGCGCCGACGCGGGCGACGAGTTGCGCCGCGCCCAGCTCGGGCTGGCCTCGATGGGCGTGGGCAACGTCGGGTGGGACGTCGTCTTCGAGGCCGCCGCCGGCACGTGACCGGCGGCGACCCGAGACGAACGGTTACTTGTTCGGCTGCGGGGTGAGGCGCAGGTACGGCTTCAGCGCTTTCCAACCCTTCGGGAACTTCGCCTTGGCGTCCTCGTCGCTGACGGCGGGGACGATGATCACGTCCTCGCCCTCCTTCCAGTTCACGGGCGTCGCCACGCTGTAGTTGGCGGTGAGCTGGAGCGAGTCGATCACGCGCAGGATCTCGTCGAAGTTGCGGCCGGTCGACGCGGGGTAGGTGAGCGTGAGCTTCACCTTGTTGTCCGGGCCGATGACGAACACCGAACGCACCGTGACGGTCTCGCTCGCGTTCGGGTGGATCATGTCGTACAGCTCGGCCACCTTGCGGTCGGCGTCGCCGATCATCGGGAAGTTCACCGCCTGACCCTGCGTCTCCTCGATGTCGCCGGCCCACTTCTTGTGGTCCTCGACCGAGTCGACGGACAGACCGATCACCTTCACGTTGCGCTTCGCGAAGTCGTCCTTCAGCTTCGCCGTGTAGCCGAGCTCGGTCGTGCACACCGGGGTGAAGTCCTTCGGGTGCGAGAACAGCACCGCCCAGCTGTCGCCCTTCCAGTCGTAGAAGTCGATCGGTCCCTCGGTCGTCTCCGCCTGGAAGTTGGGAGCCTCGTCACCGAGTCGCAATGCCATGTCGCCGTCTCCTTGGCCACTCGTTCGCTAGTGCGGGCGGGAGCCTACCCACGCCCGCGCCCAAAGCCGACCGGATCCGTCGGGATTTCGAATTGCGCCCGAGCTTGTGCTTGACAAACCGTGCGGGTGCTTGATTTACTTAGCACATCCCCCAACCCCAGGAGAACGAACACCAGATGGCCACCATCACCGAGACGCTGACGGCGGCGCAGGACCAGGTCCTCGACGCCATCGAGACCATCCAGGGCCCGGCGCTCGACGCCGTGCGCACCGTCGTCGGCAAGGTCGAGGGCGTGCTGCCCGAGGACCGTCCGAACGTCCCCTTCGCCGAGTCGCTGCCCGACGCCGTCGAGCTCGTCGACGCCGTCTTCGACTTCGCGCAGAAGGTGCTCGACAAGGAGCACGAGTTCGCCAAGGGCCTCGTCGAGGCACTGGCGCCGCTGTTCCCCGCCACGCCCGCGAAGCCGGCGAAGCCCTCGGTCGCCAAGACCAAGGCCGCGGCGTAGTCCTCGCCGCCTGCTAGTCCGTCGTACGGGAGCCCCGGGTCGTGGCCCGGGGCTTCTTCGCGCCCGCGCCCCGTTCCGCCTCGTTGGCCTCGACGTAGGACTGGTACACGGCGAGCAGCGCGCTGCGCTGTTCGGGCTTGAGGTCCGGGTCCGCCGCGATCGCGTCCGCCGTCGACGTGGCGACGCGTTCGTGGTCCGGTTCGTCCTCGAGCAGGCCCGCCTGCAACAGCAACGACTCCGCGGACACGTTCAGCGCGGTGGCGATCGCCTTCAGCACGCGCACCGACGGCTCGTGCAGGCCGCGTTCGATCTGGCTCAAGTACGGGTTCGACACGTTCGTGCGCGCCGCCAGCTCGCGCAGCGACAACTCCGCCGTCTTGCGCTGCTGGCGGATGAAGTCACCGAGTGCCTGCAGCTGCTGTCGCGCGCTCTCGTCGAGGGTTGCCACGAGACGAACCTATGCCCGCGCCACGTCGGGCTCGATGTAGATCACGCGCGCTTCCGGCACGGCCGCCCGCACCGCGGCCTCGACGTCGTCGATCGCCCGCGACAGCTCGTGGACCGTCAGCACGTGCAGGAACTCGATCTTCGCCGCCACGAGGAGCTCGTCGGGCCCGAGGTGTTCGGTGCGGATGTGGATCACCTGGCACACGTTGCCGTCGCCCTCCGCCGCCTCGACGATGCGGCGCACCACATCGGGTGATGCAGACTCGCCGAGCAGCAGGCTGCGCATCTCGCGGGCGAGGATCCCGGCGACGATCACGAGGAGCACGCCGATGGCGAGGCTGCCGATGGCGTCGTAGCGGGCGTTGTCGGTGACCTCGGCGGCGATGATCGACAGCATGGCGATCGACAGGCCGATGAGCGCGGCGAGGTCCTCGAGCAGGACGACCGGCAACTCGGGCGTCTTCGCCGTGCGGATGAACCGCCACCAACCCATCGAGCCCTTCACCTCGCGCGTGGCGCGGATGGCGGTGCGGAACGAGAACGACTCCAGCGCGTACGCGCCGAGCAGGATGCCGATCGCCCATCCGGGGCTCTCGATCGTGTGCGGATCGAGCAGCTTCTCGATCCCGTCGAAGATCGAGAACGCGCCGCCGACGCTGAACAGCAACAGCGACACGATGAACGCCCAGAAGTAGCGCTCGCGCCCGTACCCGAACGGGTGGCGCGGGTCGGGATCACGGCGTGCCCGGCGCCCCCCGAGCATGAGCAGCCCTTCGTTGCCGGTGTCGGCGACCGAGTGCACCGCCTCGGCCAGCATGGCGCCGGAGCCCGTGAACGCGAACCCGACGAACTTCATGAGCGCGATGCCGAGGTTGGCGGCGAACGCGGCGACGACCGCGCCGGTGCCCTCGTCCTCGGTGGACTCGGCCGACGTCTCGGTCACCTAACACGCCCTCACGAACGTGTCGAACAAGCGCTGTTGCACCGGGTCCTCCGCGGCGGACATCTCGGGGTGCCACTGCACGGCGACGACCCATCCCTCGTCGAGCTCGAAGCCCTCGAGCACACCGTCGTCGGACCACGCGGTGGCGGTGGCCTTCGGTGCGAGCTCGTCCACGGCTTGATGATGGTGCGATCGCACGGTGCAGCGCGTCGTGCCGAGCGCTTCGGCCAGCAACGTGCCCGGCTCGATCGACACCTCGTGGGGCACGCCGCCCCCGGGCCCGCGTGACGGGTCACCGTGCACGAGGAGACCGGGCCGGTCGGTGATGTGCTGCTCGAGCGTGCCGCCGAGCGCGACGTTGAGCAGCTGCTCGCCGCGGCAGATGGCGAGCACGGGGATCTCGCGCGCCAACGCGGCGTCGACGAGCGCGAGCTCGAACCCGTCGAGCACCTCGTCGATGCCGTACACCGACGGGTGCACCTCTTGGCCGTACCGGCGGGGGTGCACGTCCGCGCCACCGCTCAGGACGAGACCGTCGAAGGCGCGCAGCTCCTTCGTCGCCTCCGAGGAGCCCTCGAGCGCGATCGGTGGCAGCACGACGGGCAGCGCGCCGGCCCGTTCCAGCGCGTCGGTGTAGCCACGGGGGAGCGCGACCGCGCCGACCGACCAGTGGCTCACGCGCCCCGCCGCGAGGTGGCGGCCGGTGACGGCGACGAGCGGACGGGGGGTCACGCCGTCAGTCCACCACGTCGTAGTGCGCGCGCGTGACGGCGACGAAGCGTTCGACCCCGAACGGCGCCAACAACTCCGGTTCCCGGTCGGCGAGCGAGACGAGCGCGGCGGACATCGACTCGCGCGCGCCTGCGTCGAGGCTGGCGCGCGCGACGACCGGTTGCACCGGGTGCGGTCCCCACGTCTCGATCACCCGCAACGACGGCGGCAGGACGCCCGGCAGCACGATCGTGTTGGAGTCGATCGGCGCGGCATCGATCGTCCCGTCCACGAGGAGCTCCAGCGAGCGGCGGTGGCCTCCGGTGCACACCAGCTCGATGTCGATCGGCGCGTCGCGCAGCCGCGCCATCAACGACTCGTAGCCGCTCAGTGAGGCGGCGTCGTTGTACCCGACACGACAGCCGGTGAGGTCCTCGAAGCGGGTCGCGTCGATGCCGGCGCGCACGACGAGGTCACTGAAGTACACGGCGCGGTGCTCGGCACGGGGGTCGACGAACACCGGTGCACCGAGGAGCTCGACGGACAGCAGCTGCCGGAACGACGGTGCGCACAGGAAGCCGACGTCGACCTCGCCACGCGCGAACGGGTCGTCGTCGGGCGGCGGGCCGGACCGGTCGGTGCACGACGTGACAGTGGCGCGCGCACTGACCGCGGCTCCCAGTTCCGTCGCCACCGCTTCGAACAACTCGAGCGGCAGGCCGGGCGCCAGCCATGTGGTGCAGCGCAGCACCCGGCCATTCTCGCCGCTCGTGCAGATCGAGGGTCAGGGGATCACAGGCCGGGGCGCCCCTCGCCCTCCTGCTTGGCGCCCCGCTCCAGCGCGTCCTCGTACGCCTCACGGGCCTTCGGGTCGACGCTGTTGCGATCGGCGGCGGCTGCCTCGTCGGGCGTCGCCTCGCGTCCGGCCTCGTGGCCCTTGCCTGCTTCGCGCGCCTCTTCCTCGCGCGTCACGTCCGACGGTCTCGTGTGCTCTGCCATGTCGCTCCTCGGTGCGATCGATGCGAGTGGGGATGTCTCGTGCGTGCTACCCGGACGCACCGGGAGGGAGACCCACGAGGGTCCTGCGCGCGCGAGGGAAAACGCGCGGAGCCGGACCCGAAGGACCGGCTCCGCAAGAGGCGCCCGGGCGGGAGGCGCCTCGCAATGGAACGCCTGCGCCAGCGCGTCGATGTGGGGAAGAGGCGAGGGGGTCAGTTGCCCCCGAGCTTCTCCTTCACGCTGTCCACGGCGTCCGCGACCTTGTCCTTGGCGTTCTCTGCGAACTCCTTCACGGTTGCGCCTGCCTGATCGGCCTTGCCTTCCCGCTTCAGGTCGTCGCGGTCGGTGAGATCACCGGCTGCTTCCTTGACCCGTCCCTTGGCGTCGTCCATGTTGCTGCCCACGGGTTTCCTCTCTCTCAGGACCAGTTGTGTCCGGGGTGCCCGCCGTTGGGAAGCGGCAAACATCTCACCCGCTAACGTCCTGACGGGCGGCAGACCAGGAAGGAAGGCAGTGGACGAGGAGCGCAACGAAGGCCGGATCGAGCTGGTGCTCCCGGCCGACACCCGGCTCGTCCGTGTCGCGCGGCTCGTGGCGAGCGGTGTCGCGACGACGGCCGGCTTCGATGTCGAAGAGGTCGAGGATCTGCGCATCGCTGTCGACGAGTTGTGCACCGCCCTGGTCGAGGGCGGCGATGGTGGCCCGCTGCTGCTGGGGTTCGACCTCGGCGACGGCGAGGTCAACATCCTGGGCAGCACGTCGGCCGTGGGCATCGCCGCGTTCGAACCCGAGCGCCTCGCGCTGAGTCGCCAGATCCTCGGTGTCGTCGTCGACGACCACGAGCTGCACACCGACCACGGACAGATCAGCGTGCGGCTGCAGAAGCGGCGGGCGAGCCACGATGGCGACGCCTGAGCCGAGCGGCAGCGAGGATCGACCCACCGCCACCAACCGCCGCTCCTACGGCACCGACGTCGAGGAACGGTTCCGTCGTTGGCGCGAGAGCGGTGACCGCTCGCTGCGCAACGACCTCATCGAGGAGCACCGCTGGGTCGCCATCCACTGCGCCCGCCGTTTCGCGCACCGCGGCGAACCGCTCGACGACCTGATCCAGGTCGGCCAGCTCGGTCTGCTGAAGGCGGTCGAACGTTTCGATCCCGCGGTCGGTGTCTCGTTCGCCAGCTACGCCATCCCCACGGTGATGGGCGAGCTGCGCCGCCACTTCCGCGACGCGACGTGGGCGCTCAAGGTGCCGCGCCGCGTGAAGGACCTGCACGTCGATCTCGGCAGCGCGGTCGACTTCCTGTCGGGCGAGAACGGGCGTCCACCGACGCCCGACGAGCTCGCGGAGCATCTCGGCGTGCGCGTCGACGACGTCCTCGAAGCGTTGGAAGCCGGTGGTGCGTACCGCGCCGCGCCGCTCGTGGCGCCGTCGGACGACGACGACGGGCGGCGGGAAGGAGCGGCGTTGCGCTCCGACGACGCGTCGCTCGCCGGCGCCGACGATCGCATGCTCGTGCACCAGTTGCTCGCCTCGTTGCCCGAGCGCGAACGCACGATCGTCGAGCTGCGCTTCTTCGGCGGCCTCAGTCAGAGTGAGATCGCGGAGCGCGTGGGCGTCAGCCAGGTCCACGTGTCGCGGTTGCTGCGCAGCAGCCTCGCCGCCCTGCAGCGCGCCGCCGGGCCGCAAGCGTTCCCCGAGGAGTGACGGCGCGGGTCTGAGCGCGGCGCGAGCAGGGGTACCGCCACCCGCATGCTCATGCTGATCCTGTGGCTCGCCATCATCGGCTTCATCGTCGGTCTCATCGCGCGCGCGATCGTGCCCGGGCCGGACCCGATGGGGATCTTCGGCACCATCCTGCTCGGCCTCGCCGGCTCCGTCGTCGGCGGGTTCATCGCGGGTTTGCTGTTCCGCCCGGACAACGGCAGCGAGAACTTCGGTCCCGCGGGGTTCATCGGCTCGATCCTCGGCGCCGTGCTCCTGCTCGTGCTGTGGCGCTTCGCCACGGGCCGGGGACGCACCGGGTACGGCTTCGGGCGTCGCCGCCGCGTCTGGTAGCCGCTCGGGTCAGCCCTCGAGCAGCGAGCGGGTGCCGGTCATGTCGAGCACCCGGGTGACGGCGGTGCTGGCGTCGACGACCTGCATGGTGGCACCGGCCGCCTTGAGCTTCTCCCGCCCGGCGAGGAGGGCCCGCAGCCCCGAGGAATCGAGGAAGGTGAGTCCGCTGGCGTCGACGAGCACCGTGGTCACGTCCTGCGCGGCGAGGCGTTCCAGCTCCGCCGTGACGGGATCGACGCCGTTGAGGTCGAGCTCACCGGAAAGGACCAGACGGGCGGTGCCGTCTGCGACGGATGCTTCGGCGGACAGGTGGCCCTCTGAGTTCACGCTCGGACCCTACTTTCCCTCGCGCGAGGCGTAGCGCCGAAGGCCCCAGCGCATCGGCCGCCCGACCAGGGGGTAGACGGCGCCGACGGCGCCGAAGCGGCGGGGGACGGTGAGATGGGTGAGCTCGCGCTCGATCATGCGCACGATGCCGTCGGCCACGACCGTGGGCGCGTACATGCGCCCGTCGTAGTTGGCGGTGCCGTGGTCCCAGATCTCGGTCTCGATCGGGCCAGGGCTGAGGACGCCGACATGGACTCCCGTGCCGTGCAGGTCGATGGCGAGGCCGTGCGACCAGCGCGACAGCGCCGCTTTCGACGCGCCGTACGCCGGTTCGCCCGGGGCGGGCACGTAGCCCGACACCGACGTCACGTTGACGATCGAGCCGCGACGGCGCTCGAGCATCCCCGGCAGTGCCGCGCCCGCGAAGTGCACGGCGCCGAAGAAGTTCACCGCCATGATGCGGGCCGCGTCGTCGATGGCGCGCGTACGGGCGTCCTCGCCGGGACTGATGCCGGCGTTGTTCACGACGATGTCGACACCGCCGTGCTCGCGCTGCGCGGCGGCCACGACGGCCTCCGCGAACTCGCGATCGGCGACGTCACCGACGTGTGCCTCCGCGTGGCCACCCGCAGTGCGGCATCCCTCCACGGTCTCGTCGAGCCGGTCCTTGCGTCGCGCGACGGCGAGCACCTTCGCGCCCTTGCCGGCGAGTGCCTGCGCCGTCACCGCGCCGATGCCCGACGACGCACCGGTCACGATCGCCACCGACCCCCTGATCTCCACGGGGGATAGTTAGGGAAGGGGCGTGCCGTTCCCTGCCGACGTGAACGCCTTCACGTTGCCGCCGCCCGCCACGAACACGAACCCGTTGCCCTCGGACGGCGCGCTGAAGTGCGTGACGTCGCCCACGGGCGCATGGAACACCTCGGTGCCCGACTGGCCGTCGAGCGCGTGCACGACGCCGCCGCGCACGTCGATCACCCACACGATGCCGTTGGCCACCATCGGCGGTCCGGGCTGCGCGATCGGGGTCGACCAGTTCTGCGTGAACCCCGCGTCCGTGACCGACACGACGACCACGCTCGACGGGCACGGCGCGAAGATCGTGGCGCCGTCGTGGGCGACGGCACCCATCACGCGGTCGCACACCTGCTGTTGGTGCACTTCGCCACCGACACCGCCGAGGTGGTCGGCGGCCAGCAGGTAGCCGACGCCTGACTTCCCGACCTGGAACACGCGGTTGCCGTCGAGCAGCGCCGGCGACGTCGTGCCGAGGTCGACGTCGCCGCCGTTGAGCTGCGCGAAGTTCGTCGGCGCGAACTCGTCGAGCACGTGCAGGTCGGGGGAGAGGCGGATGACGGCGTTGCCGTCGTCGAAGTCGGTCGTGGTGTCGCTGTTCCCGCTCGCCACGAGCAGCGTGCCGTCGGGCGCGACGGCGGGGCCCGGCGGTGTCCAGAACCCGCCTTCACGGTTGGCGCGCACCGTGTACGTGATCGGGTCGCCCGAGCCGTCGGCGGCGACGGCCACGATGCGACCGCGGTACTGACCGCAGTCACCGAAGCGCCCGCCGAACGGGATGTACACCTTGCCGTTGGCGAACGCGAGCGCGCCGCGCTGGTTGTGCACCGTGGGATCCGCGCCGGGCGCGTCGACGGTCTTGCGGAACAGAATCGAGCCGTCGCGCAGGTCGAGCGCGATCAGCTCGTGGTGGTTCGGTTGCAGCATGCCGACCACGTACACGCGGTTGTTGGCGGGGTCCGCCACCGGTGTGCTCGTGATGCCGACAGGATCGACGTCGCCGCACGGCAGCGAGCTCGCCGCGACGGGACGGCCGAGACCGACCTGCTGCCACTTCGCGGCGCCGGTCGCGCTGTCGAACGCGTACACGGAGTCGTGGTCGGTGGCGACGATCACGGTGCTGCCGACGACGAGCGGCTCGCCGTACACGCTGCCGTCGATGGCGGGCGACGTCCATGCCAGGTGCAACCCGTTCGCCGACGGTCCGTCCTTCGTCACGTTCGAACGCGTCGGGTCGCCGCCCCACATCGTCCACGTCCCGTTGCCCGGCGCGGCGGACGACGAGCTCGACGAGCTCGACGACGCCCGTGTCGACGTCGTCGTCGTGGCCGCCTGCTTCGCACCGCCGCTGCACGCGCAGAGCGCGAGCAACGACAGCGCGGCGAACTGGACGAGGCGTCGCAGGACGTGGGACATCGCCTCAGCCTGTCGCGTCGCGGCGCGGGTTGGGAACGCGCCCTTCGGGTACGTGCGAACCCATGGGTCTGTTCGTGGTCATCGTCGTGGCGCTCGTGGTCGTCGGGATCGTGGTGTGGGCGATGTGGCGTGGTGGCCGTCCCGAGGAGGCGGCGGCCCACGCCCACGAGCCGGAGAAGCGGGACAAGTACGCCGGCCGGTCGCTCGCCGGCCCCGCCGATGCGGGCGCCGAGGACCAGCGGCCGATCGAGGGCGATCCCTCACCCGGTTGAGTCGCCGGCGGACGGCGCCGCCGTGCCGCCCGCGTAACGTCGGCCCATGCGCTTCTCGATCTGGCCGAGCCCGATGCGGACGTGGCCCGAGATCCTCGACATCGCCCGGCACTGCGACGACAGCGGCTGGTACGGCGTGTACTTCGCCGACCACTTCATGCCGAACGATCCCGCCGGTGACACACCGCTCGACGGACCGACGCTCGAGTGCTGGTCGGTCCTCACCGCGCTGGCGGCGTCGACGTCTCGTGTGCGGCTCGGCTCGCTCGTGTGCGGCAACACGTACCGTCACCCCGCGGTGCTCGCCAACATCGCCGCCGCCGTCGACAACATCAGCGACGGGCGCGTCGTGCTCGGGCTCGGTGCCGGTTGGCAGGTGAACGAGCACCACGCGTACGGCATCGACATGTTCGACACGAAGACGCGCCTCGATCGCTTCGAGGAAGCGTGCGCGGTCGTGCGTTCGTTGCTCTCGCAACAGCGAACGACGTTCGAGGGGACGCACTACCAACTCGTCGACGCGCCGTGCGATCCCCGTCCGGTGCAGTCACCGTTGCCGTTGCTCGTCGGCGGTGGTGGCGAGAAGCGCACGTTGCGCATCGCCGCGCAGTACGCGGACCAGTGGAACGTGTGGGGCACCGCCGAGCTGGTCGCGGCCAAGTCGGGGGTGCTCGAGCGGCACTGCGACGCGGTCGGTCGTGATCCTTCGACGATCGAACGGTCGACGCAAGCGTTGCTGTACCTGTCCGAGGACGAGGCGTGGTTGTCGCGCAAGCGGCAGGTCGCGTCGCTGCAATCCGGACGTCCGGTGATCGTCGGCACGCCCGAGGAGGTCGTCGAGATCGTGGCCGGCTATCGCGACGCCGGCGTCGACGAGCTCATCGTGCCCGACTGGAACATGGGCCCGCCGTCGCGCGCGAAGGACACGTACGACATGTTCTTCTCCCGGGTCGCGCCCGAGTTCGCCTGATGCCGTCGTTCCTGTCCCGGCTGCGACGCGGCAACAGGTGGGAGGCGCGTTGGCGCTCGGAGGACTACGCGCCGGAGTGGTTGCACCGGGGACCGCGCCCGCAGGTGTGCGCCGCCGCCGAGGAGGGATGGATCGCGCCGGGTGCATCGGTGATCGACCTCGGTTGCGGGCTCGGTGACTCGGTCGCGTGGCTCGCGTCGCGCGGTCATCCCGCGCTCGGCGTCGACATCTCCCGTGAGGCGGTCCGCCGTGCCGCCGAGTTGCACGCCGGTTCCGGTGCGGAGTTCCGCGCCGCCGACGTCACGAAGCCGATGCGCGGCGTCGACCCGTTCGACGTCGTGCTCGACCTCGGTTGCTTCCATCAGCTGCCGCCAGGCGGGCGTGCCGGGTACGCCGACAACCTGCGCCGTCTCACCGCGCCGGGGAGCCGCGTGCTGTACATCCATCGCCTGCGACCGGCGCGCGGCGACACCATGGAACAGAAGCGCGACGGCGTGCAGGCCGCCATCGGGCCTGACTTCGCGCTCGACTCGATGCGGGCGACGGAGACACAGGCGCCGGACGTCGAAGAGGTGCGACCCGGCGTCGAGCTCCGCTTCGTGCGCGTCGCGTGACCCGCTACCGCTTCGATCCCGACCGCTCGACGGTCTCGATCGAAGCGAGCTCGAGCGTGCACCCGATCCACTCCCGCACCTCGGGCGTCGAGGGGTTCGTCGACGTCGACGTGGTCGACGGGCGCGTGACGATCCCGTCGGATGGTGCGGGCTTCGTCTCCTTGCCCGTCGAGCGTCTCTCGTCGGGCAACCCGCTCGAGGACCGCGAGCTGCGGCGCCGCATCGACGCCCGCCGTCATCCGACGATCGAGGGGCAGGTCACGTCGACGGCGCCTGGTGCGGACGGGCACGTGCACGTGCGCGGTGACGTGACGTTCCGCGGCGTGACGTGCCCGCACGAGGGCGACATCACCTTCACGGTCGACGACGACGGCACGCTGCACCTGCATGGGTCGACGACGTTCGACGTCCGCGACTTCGGGATGGAACCACCGCGCATCCTGCTGTTGCGCGTGCACCCGGAGGTGACCGTCACGCTCGACGCCGTGGCCGTCCCCGCAGACTGATCAGCCGTCGTAGAAGAACGGCGGGTGCAGACCGACGAGCGTGCGCTCACGCGCTGTCGTGGCACGGGCGATCGCATCGTGCGACAACTGGTTCACGTCGCTGGTCGGCCGCAGCCTTTGCGCGATGTCGCGTCGGCCGTAGTGGCACTGCACGAAGAAGCGGCCGGGGTCGTCGTCCGCCGGCGGCAGGCGCCGGTGCCACACGTCCGACGAGAACAAGGCCACGTCACCTGCTCGGGCGACGAGCGGCACGGCCTTCTCGCCGTCCCACTCGAGCTCGTCGTCGTGCATGCGGTCGCGCGGCGGCGGCTGTCCGCTGCGATGGCTGCCCCGCAGGATCCCTGTCGGTCCTGCCTCCATGGGACAGTCCCAGAGGTAGAGATGCGAGGCCACCGCGAAGATCGGATACGGGATGCGGTCGTCCCACGGCACGCCTGCCGGGCGGGGCACGTGCGGCCCGCTGTCGATGTGCCAGAACTGCCCGCCGTGCTCGTTGTTGCCGGGCGGTTGCCGCCACGCGGTGTTGGCGATGACATGGCAGTCCTCGCCGAGGAGCGCTTCGACCACGTCGAGGATCGCCCGGTGCGCGATCGCCCGCTGCACCACCGCACTGCGGTTGAGCACCTCGTAACGGAACGGCTCCCAGTGCTCCGCACCGTGCCGATCGGCCCGCTGGTCGGGCGGGTACTGGTCGAAGACCCGCTCGACGTCCTCCACGAGCTCGGCCACTTCGTCCTCGTCGAACACGCCATGCAGGACGACGTACCCGTCACGTTCGAGCTGTGCGACGGCAGGATTGTCGGGCCCGTCGGAGATCGTGAGATAACCGGTACGCCGGGTGATCACGCCCCAAGTCTTCCCCAACCGTTCGCGACGCGCCGGGGGATCGGATGTCTTGTGGCCGTGACCAGACGGCGCCCCCGGCAGGATTCGAACCTGCGACGCACGGTTTAGGAACGGGCATCGAGCGCGTCTGGCGATGGAGCGAACCGGTGGCCGAGGGATACGTCCTCGCTGGTCAGAAGATGTGTTCCTAAGTCCGCCGTGGGCCGTGAGGAACTGTCACGAACCACTTGGGCCATGGCATCACAGCCAAATTCACGAGTGAAATATGGCCCAATCGATGGCCCAAACGCGGCCACGGTCCCCGACGACCCGGGTCCGGAGCAACCGCGCCTCGAGAAGGTTCCGCGACTACTCCCCGCCGTGCCACCAGCCAGGCGGCAGATCGCGAGCCGACTCGCTGTAGTAGTTGTGACTCGCTTGCGCTTCTTGGTTCGGACCATCGAGCTGCACGGCCGAAATCTCGAGCCTCTTGCGATCCACGGCGACGACTTTCAAGTTCACCTTGGACCCGATTGCCGGAACTTGCTCGGCAAACGGCACGCAGCACAGCAACTCGCCGAGCTTCACCCACCCACTCGCGCCCGAGTTCGTCAACACCCGACCTTCGCAAACCGCACCCGCATCCAGGCGAGCAATCTGAGATCGACGCTTGCGAACAGCTTCCCGCCATCGTCGCCGGCTCACGCTGATTCGCCGCTGTGTTTCCTCCAGGGCAATGATCCTTAGCCCAAGTCGGTCACCCCGACCCGGCAAAGATCCATCGCCTACCTCCTGACGCGGAAGTCGCGCCGTGAGGCCCAGGTCGAGTGCGACGTCGAAACCCGTGTCGTCGATGCTCGTGACTACTCCGACGACGTCTGTTCCCCACTCAAAGGCCTGGAGTGCCGACCTCCACGATGACAGCGTCGACTTCGCCTCCATCCCTAGCGACCGAGTCCCCGCACGAACTTGTCGAGGTCGTCAACGATTTGTGCGGCGCGTCCGACGGCGCCTCCTGCGGCCGCTGCGTGGTACAGCTGTCCGTGGTCGTCACCAGGTACGCGGATCGCGATCACATCGCGTCGGCGCAGGTGCTCGGGCAGGAACTCGTAGCAGTATTCGAGCTCAGTAAGTATCGCCGGTGACACTGGCCGGCGCCTCCGTATGCACTTCACGAGATGCCTCGCGCTCGCAACTCGCAGAGGAAGGATCCAGCCGGGCCCGGTGACGACGGAGGCGGACGTGCCGAGTACGATCCGCTCTCCCTTCTCCGTCGAACGCCGAGAAGGGCCCGAGCGTGACTCAACCAGCTTGTTCGCTGATGGCACTGCCGCGTTCCGACGAGTCGTCTTTGGGGTACTCCCGCGCTGTTTCTTCGCAGTAGCGCGACCTCGCCTCGCCGAAAGCCGTTCAGCAGCGTCGGCTCGCGCAACTTCGAACGCCATGGCGTCCATCGCTGCGGAGTAGTCGTATGCCTGTGCGGTCCGATACTCGCGACTGGCCCTCTCCCAGTTGAGCCTTGTCATCCCGCCCCCCTACGCCGCCGTGTGACGGTAGTCGACTCGCTGAGGTCACACGACGTCGAGTGCGACCCTGTTGAGTCGATCGAACACGGCGCGAGGTGCGAACCAGCTCTCGACCTGTGGGTCCATTTGTCCGTCTGTCCACGCGTCGGCAGCTGGCGGCACGGCATCGAGCACGTCCGCGTCGGACCCTCGGCTAACGATGCTGCGAGGGTGTCGGTGACGGATCGTGAGCGTGCCTCGGCGAGCGTCGTCAGTGTGAGAGCGACTGTCGATAATCCGACGAGCGTGCCGGCCTTCGACTCGAATCCATCCGAGCGTTGACGGTGCCAGTCTGCGAGGAAATGGGCCTGATCAAGAAACGCCTGGAATGTCCCGACATCGTGCTGTCGGAGTCGCGGTGAGCCAGTCTCGTCGGCCATTACCTCATCGTACGAAGCGGATACGACAGTGGCTTCATGAAGCGGACTCAACGTTCGGGTCGCGTACGACCTCGCGGGCCCGCGCGTTCACGGTCGAAGTTGCTCGAACAGCGTTTGGTCATCAGTCTCCTCCGATCCGCGTGCCGGCGACCGTCAGACGAGCCGAGCGCTCGACGACGCTCTAGGGTCCGCGGCCATGCCGAGAACAACGAAGCGGGCTCGCGCGATGCAGGACGAATCAAACGAGTCGTACGAGGCGTTTGCAGACCGGGCTGAGGCGGTAATCGGGCACTGGAGATACGCGTTGGAGCTCCTTACGGCGGAGACCGGTTCGCTCATCGCTCAAGCGGACGACGTCCTTGAGAAGATCCGTCGGGCACGAGTCGGCGAACCCATGGTGCTACGGGGTACGAACGTGTACCACCGCTCGATGGCCTGTCCGTTCGCGCGCGAGGGTATGAAGCAAGTTCCGCTGAGTGAGGTGACGAAGGCCGGCTATCGCGCGTGCCGCGAGTGCAAGCCGTGACGCAATGCACTCCGTCAATGTCAACCGCATCAGCGATACGACCCAACGTTACCGAGGCTCTGGTTTGGGCCTTGTCCTGTCCAGGACAGCGCCTTACGGAGATGAACACCGCCACGCGGTCATGGGGACATCCTTGGCTATCGCCGACTCGAGCGCGTTGCTGCAGCTGTCGGTGTCGTAGTGGTGTCGTTTTCCCTTCAGTAGTAGGAGGCAGCGCATGGCTTTCATCAGTTCGTTCGAGGAGCGGCCGCTCTCGCCAAGAGGTGTGCACGACCCGGTCCTGTGCGGCTATCGAGCACTTGAGATCGGGGGCAAGCGGATCCTGCAGCTCGAAACGTACGGGTCGCTTGACCGGAAGGTCGTGGACCAGCCCAGCCAGAAGATTCAGCTCGACGCAGAAGGAGCTCGAGCCCTCAAACGCATCATCGAGTCGTCGTTCCCGGGGTTGTGAAGCTTCCGCTCCGCCCACGCCTCATCCAGCGCGACAAGCCAACCCGCACTGACTGGCCGTGCCGTCGGACTACGCCGGAGCTCCTGAGAGGATCCCGACACGCGTGCGGGTCGCAAGGCTATGAAGCCGATTCCGCCATAAGCGGGTCGCAGCAGGGACGCACGGGTAAGCGATCATGTCTCCAATGACGTCAGAGCTACTTGACGAACTGCGTAGCCTCGGCCTGAAGCTCGACCCGGGTGATTTCGAGGGACTTGAAGGTGAGCGGACGGATGACGATCGGCGTCGCTACGGGCTCCTCGTCGAACGCGAAGCAGCTCGCAGGCTTGCACGCCACTTCGGCTTTGCCGCGAACGGGCCAGAATTCAAGCGGTTGAGAAGAGGCATCACCGCCGGCCACCTCGATGCCCTCCTGAGCGAGACCGGCACCCTCGACCAAGCTGTGTCGGCAATCCTGGCGCCGCGGAGGCTGAGAAGGTCTTTCTGATAAGCCGACTGGCTAGTGGAACAAGGTTCGCGAACGACCAGTTGGGCGGCGACACCAGGCAGCCGGCGCAGCATGCTGGCTAACCGAGGTCGCGACACACTTCCGGAGCTGGCCGTGCGCTCGGGACTTCATCGAAGAGGACTTCGCTACCGCGTGAACGCTCGTCCCGAGCCTGCGCTGCGCAGGACCGCGGATCTCGTATTCGTGGGAGCTCGGGTCGCCGTATTCATCGATGGTTGCTTCTGGCACGGGTGTCCTCAACATGCGACGCGTCCTCAGAAGAATGCGGAGTGGTGGGCGGCGAAGCTGGATCGGAACAAGGAACGAGACACGGACACGTCTCGACAGCTTGAGCAGTCGGGCTGGCTGGTGCTGCGGTTCTGGGAGCATGAACCAACTGAGAAAATCGTCGACGCCGTGGAGGACGCAGTTCGCGCCCGTCAGACGGCGAGCGTGGGCAGAAGGTCTTCGAAGTCGAGAAGCCGCCGCTGACCGACAATCTCGTCAAGTGCCGCACGTTGCTTTGCGGTTCCGACTGCGCTGGTCGCATCGATCAGTTCCGGGAGCGCCACGTGATACAAGGCATCGACATCGCCGGTTCCTCGGGCAAGCGATGTAAGTCGCGATGGCAATGGCTCTGCGGTCACGGCGACAATGTGCGGCTGACGACCCCGACGGTGGCGGGTCAGTATGGCGGCCTCGAGCCTGACATTCTGCGCGCGGTCGGAACGAAGTGTCAGCTTGCACGAGACCGAGGCGTGCAGCAGCGGTTTTGCTGGTGGTTCGGCGACGCGCTCGCCGACCGTCACGTCTGGCTTCACCTGGTAGTCGCGTCCGATCGCGACAGCGAGCGTGTTCGTCTTGTCATCATCGATCAGCCGCTGAAGAACAGCCAGGTGTTCGTACTGTTGGAAATCCGAGAGTCGGAGATCGCGTCGGACGATCCAGTTGCGGTGCGGTGAGACGTCGCCAAGTCCTCGCTCGAGGTGGTCGCGCACCTGCTGCTCGAGCACCTTGCCCGCGGCTTGTCCTTCACAAGGGGCGATGAGGTACCCGCTCGTGTGGTTCGGATCCTCATACAGCCCAAGCGATCTCAGCATGTGGCGAGCGATCGCCACACTCGAGGCGCTGTCGGAGTCTTCGATATTGGTGGCACCACTTGCGCGATTGCGGCACCCCAGGAATGCCGCGAGGAATGCGCGCGGAGCGGTCACAACTGCGAGAAGAGGTGACGCGCAATCGCAGTTGCCAAGGCTGGCGGGACCGCGTTCCCGATCTGTTTCGCGATCTCGATCTTCGATCCTTCGAATTCGAAGTTGTCGGGAAACGACTGCAGTCTCGCGGCTTCGCGATGGGTAATCGGCCGATGGGCTCTTGGGTGCAGGTACCGACCCTTTTCAGGCTTGAAGAACTCCGTACGAATCGTGAGCGCCGGGCGATCCCACCAAAGACGTCCCATGACGTCGGTGGTTCCGGTGGGCTTCTCCGCCCAGCATCTCGGCGTCAGATCAGGCCGATTCCGTTGTAGGTCGAACCTATTCCCACCTTCGGGAATGGCCTTGTACCTCTCGAGCGAGGACGGTCGAGGGTTGCGGCCAATGTGGAGACCGTCGCCTGTCGGCTGCCATGGAAGATCACCGATTGCCTCGCGGACTGTGCGGTACTGATGGCCATCGACGGAGTCGGGCCCATGCGTCATTGGTGGCGGCCACTCGACAGTTCGACGATCGCGGATGGCCAGAAAGATCCCGCGCCGGCGTCGCTGTGGAACTCCATAGTCGGCGGCATTGAGAATGCCGAACGCGTAGCCGTACGAGCGCAGACGGCGATCCGAACGCATGATCCTCAGAAGCTCTGCGAACTGCGCTGACTTCTGGAACTCCGGCACGTTCTCGATAACGAACGCGACCGGCATGACCTGCCGAACAGCTCTCAGATAGTGCTGCCATAGCTCGTTAAGCCGAGCGCGCGAGGCGTCGTCGCGGTCACGACCGAGAGGAGAGAACCCCTGGCATGGAGGCCCTCCGATGATGATCTCCGCGTCCGGAAACCGATCGAGAGCCTCGATCGGGCCGTCGAAGACCTGGCAGCCGAAGTTCCGCTTGTACGTTCTCGCTGCGGCGGGATCAATCTCAACTGCGAACACCGGAAGATATCCGCAGTCGGCGATGTCGAACCCAAGTGTCAGACCGCCTGCGCCAGCGAACAGATCGAGTGTGCGGAGTACGCCCTCTTGTCGATCCGGCACCGCTAGATCCTCCGTGAATGGCAACCTGCCCTGCATCGCGTTCCTCCCGAGCTTGTGACATCGGGGGGAAGAAGCCGTGGCACGGCTAGGTGCGAGCGTAAGCGGGAGGTGTGACAGTCAGGCGCGGAGCTCCGCGTCAGCGCGCCGCGTCCAGGGGCCGTGGTCACCAGCGCCCGTGTGCGCCCACGAGGTAGTGACCACATCTCAGCGACGATAAGCCACTGAGAGCGGATCCAGGTGGACCGCCGTACGTGTCCGCCGAATCACCACATCACACAGCTCTGAGCTGGGGTTTCGCGCCGCTCGCGGACGCACCTGCGCTCTTCGCCTAACAGTGCCGGCACTACCCGACCCGCCGACTTTTCCGGCGTGTATGACGATGGCCCGCGAAACTCGAGGAGTGGACCCGATCCGCGTCACGAACTTCGCACTCGCCGGGTGGCAGACCGACGCGGTAGAGGCTTGGGTGAAAGGTGCCGCCGACAGGCGGCACTTCGGCACTCTCGAGATCTTCACTGGCGGCGGAAAGACGTTGATCGCCTTGAGCTGCGTCGCGCGTGTCGCTGCAGAGGATCAAGACCTTCGGTTCGTTGTCGTAGTGCCCACCGAGGCCCTCGCCGAGCAGTGGCGCCGCGTGATCCCGGAGTTCACTGATCTCTCCGATGAAGAGGTCGGACTGCTTGGCGCCGGAGGTCATGACTCGTTGGCGAACAAGCGCGCCCTGGTCGCGGTTCTCAACACGGCTTCGCGCGACCTTCCCGCGATGGTCGACCAGGTGGCAGACCCGACGATGCTCGTCGTCGACGAGTGCCATCGTTCGGGGGCGCCCTCGTTCTCACGGGTGCTCCGTACCGAGACCAAGTACCGACTTGGGTTATCCGCGACGCCAGACCGCGAGGAGCTCGACGAGGATGGCGAACCGCTTGAGTACGACGAGCAGCTAGTCGGCCGAGCCCTCGGGCCCGTCGTCTTCAAGTTCGGCCTGAAGGAAGCGCGGCGGGTGGGATGGCTACCGGAGTTCGCTGTTCACCATCACGGAATCGAGCTACTGACTCCGGAGCGGTCGGAGTACGAGCGTCTGTCGCGCCAGGTCGATGACTTGGCCGATCGCCTTGCCGACCTCGGCGCGGACGCCAGCAGAGCGAGGTCACTCACGGGACAGCCCGGCGACCTCGGGAGAGTTGCCGGCGCGTACGTCGCTGCGACAGCTCGCCGGAAGGACCTCCTTTATCGCGCCGAGGAACGGAACCGCGTGACCGGAACGCTCATGCGGGAGTGCTTCGCACAACGGCCGGATTCACGCGCGCTGACGTTCCACGAACGAATCGCGGAGGCGAAGGATCTAGACGGCATTCTCCGCGAGGTGCTGCCGGTTCGGGTTGGCATCGACCACTCGCTGCTTTCACCGTCTGAACGCCGCGCAACCCTCAGCGCCTTTCGCGACGGGACAATCAAGGTGCTCGTGTCCGTGAAGTCCTTGATCGAAGGAATCGACGTACCGAGCGCCGACGTCGGGGTGTCGGTGGCGTCGTCATCGAGTGTCCGCCAGCGAATCCAGTCACTGGGGCGGGTCCTACGACGATCGTTTGACTCCGACGAGAAGGTCGCGGAGATGCATGTCATCTACGTCCGGGACTCAGTCGATGAGGCCATCTATGCAAAGGAGGACTGGACCGACCTCACGGGCGAAGCATCAAACATCTACTGGCAATGGCCGATCGATCGCGAGCTCCCGCCCATCCGATTGGATGGTCCCCCGCGGGCGCCAGCGCCTACCGAGGACCAGGAATGGGAACGCTTCGGTTCAGCGGCGCCATTGAAGCCTGAGCCGTACCTCGGCGCTCCGCCCAATCGCGAATACTCGGTCGACACATCCGGAACGGTTCGCACGCGCGCTGGCGGGCTCGTCGCGAACCCTCAAGGCGTTGCCGAGATGGTGGCGTCCGTCAGAGGAAGACCCGGTGGCAGATTCCTGGTTTCTCCAACCCACAGGCTCGTGCTTGTGCGCGAGGCGTCTCCTGAAGGCCGACTGATGGTGGCGGGACAGATCGCTGAGCCATTCTCGATCCGTTCGCTCGATCAGGACGATGTCGTTCCCGGCGTCGAGCAGCTGACGGCTGGCGCTCCGTATCGTGGTCCACTCGACAAGTCGAACGGCGAATTCCGCTTCTCGCAGAAGCGCGGCGGCGTTGTGCAGAGAGACCTTCCCGGCGGAACGAAGGAGTTCGCGCTGTCTGATGGAGAGCCCGGTGCTGCGAATGTTGCGGCGGCCCTGGCCGCGTGGCGAGCGGTGTCCCAATCCGGAATGAAGTTCGCCGTCAACAGCGAGTGGCACGCGTGGTACATCACTGCGGGCGAGCCGCGGTTCCTCGCTGCAGTACCGGGCGGATTCTCATGGCCAAGTGATAACTCGGAGGCGGCCGATGACTAAGCGCTACACCGGCAATGTTCCGTCAAACGTGAGCAAGGACGCCAAGTACAGCGTTGTTCATGGCGACGACGGTTGGGAGGTTCGCCTCATCTACAGGCTGTCAGCCTCCGAGCGCGCTCTGATCACTACGAACTCGCACCCCGAACTTGTTGGACTCGTCAATGACGTCAAGGAGGACATCAACGGCGTCTCTGGAGGGGCCTTCTACATCAACGAATATCGCCACGTCCTGGTCCCCACGGAGGACGGATGCATGTTCGCAGGCAAGTACTTCGAGCCGCTCCGGTTCCGATTCGAGGGTGAGGTCATCTCTGCTGAGGCGCCAGCAGGTTTGTCTCCAGGTGATGACTGGCCGGGCCCACGCGTCGGCACCGCATACGTCCTCGCGGCGGATGGCGCCGATATCCGGTACCGCGTCGAAACACGTCCGAACGTGATCGCCGAACGGAAGCTGTCGACCGAAGTGGGGCGCGCGCAGGCGGGCCGGACTGCTCGCTCGATCGCCCGGTTCAAACCCGGGGGTGGGAGGGTCTACGTCAACGAGGCGTGCGAGTGCTTTGGCCCCGCGCCGACCGGTGATGGCCTCGTCCATCGGTACTTTGGACGTCTCGACCTCGAGAGCTGGTTTCCGGAGCCGGTGGTCTGATGGCGTCGGCGAGGAAGTCGACGGATATCGCCACTCTCGGATGGCTGGACGACGGCCCGCTCGCCGACATCGTTCGCGAGCAGAGTGACGAGAACCTGCGCGTCTACGCGACGAGCGCGACGCGCGTCGATGAAGACGCCGGCCAGGAGATGAATCTCACCCACGGCGGATATGGCAAGCGCCAACTACTCGAGCTCATCCAGAACGGGGCGGACGCGTTGCTGTCCACTCCGAACGGCCATATCCGCGTCGTGCTGACACATGACTACTTGTACTGCGCTAATGAAGGCGATCCCATCGATGAGGACGGGATCAAGGCGCTGTTGCATGCGCACATCTCGCGCAAGCGGGATGCTGAGATTGGGCGATTCGGGCTTGGTTTCAAGTCGGTGCTTGGCGTATCAAGTCGTCCAGAGTTCTTTTGTCGCGCTGTTTCGTTCGGGTTCGACGCCGAGTGGTCGGCAAGAGAGATCGCGCGGGTCGCGCCCGACCGAGAGCGCTATCCGGCCCTTCGCGTCGCGAGGTTGCTAGACCCGAGAGACGCCGCTGCGAGCGACGAGATACTGCGCGACCTCATGGCGCAAGCGACAAGCGTCGTTCGACTCAAGCGTGATGTGAGCGCGTCGGACTGGCTGCGCGACGACATCCGTGACTTCGACAGCGCGTTCATGCTGTTCTCGCCCCACGTCGCGCAACTCAGTCTCGAGGACAGAACGACAGAGACGCTCAGGCATATTCGTCTCGCGTCTAACGGGACCGAGGTCACGATCGCCGAGGAAGAAGAGACTCGACGCTGGCGGGTGTTCAAGTCGACGATCAAGCCATCTGACGAAGCGAAGCGCGAGGCGTGGGAGCTGTCGGCGCGTGAACAGCTCCCGGTGGTTTGGGCAGTTCCAGTCGAGGGCCGGCTCGCGGTCGGCAAGTTCTGGGCGTTCTTTCCCCTCCGCGACGCGACGACCCTTACCGGTATCGCGAATGCACCGTGGCAGATCAACGACGATCGGACAGGTCTGCTCGAGGGGAGCCGTCTCAATCAAGAGCTGCTTGACGAACTGACTGAGCTCGTCCTCCGAAGCATTCCTGCGATCGTCAAGGACGACGATCCCGGGTGGGTACTCGATGTCATTCCGGCACGAGGTCGCGAGTGGCGCTGTTGGGGTGACGACTACCTCACGAAACAGTTCTACGAGGAGGCCGTCGACTGGCCGTTGATACCCGACCAGAGCGGACAGCTGCGCAGGGCGTCGGAGCTTCACCTTGCGCCAGGGGACGCGTCTCGTGAGGCATTGCAACTGTGGTCGTCCTTGCACTGTCCCATTGACTGGTGCGACACGTCGGCGATTGCGACGACAACTCGAAGAAGCCGAGTGGATCGACTATTCGAGGCCGCCGGGAAGAGCGAGGAATCGGTGTCGACTTGGCTCGAGGCTGTTCTCGCCGACGGTGCGACGGTCGAGGCGAGCGCTGGCGCCCTCCTCGCCGCTGCGAGCTACATCGGAGATGACAGCGGTCCAGTGGCCGCCCGACGACAGGCAGTCCACCGCAGCCGGATCGTGTTGGACGCGAACAGCGATCTCGTCGAAGCGAAGCCGGCGGACGTGTTCATTCCGCGCTCCGATACGCATCAGTCATCCCTAGTTCGGCTGGTCCACCCCTTCGTCGCGCAAGTCGACGGCGTCGCAGAAGCGCTAGGTGTGATCGGGATTGAGGAGCTCACGCCGATCCTGGAGCTGAAGACCTATCTCCGCCTCGGGCTTCGGAAGGGCACCGATGAGGAGTGGGAAGGTCTGTGGGCTCTGGTCAGAGAAATCGAAGACGCGGCCGAAGCGGCGGCTGTGCTGCAGTCCGGTTCGAGAAACAGGGCACTTCACGTCCGGACACTCACCGGACGATGGCGGCCTCTCGCCGAGACGCTTCTTCCTGGGGCGGTTGTACCGTCCGACGGGTCACGCGATGCAGACGTAGCCGTCGACCTTTCGATTCACGAGCGGGAGCTTGAAGTGCTGCGCTCGCTTGGCCTCGCGGACAAACCGATGGACGGCTTCCCGACCGCCAGCGACAGCGTCGTTGATGCGTACCTGCGGGTGTGCGTCCGCACCTACCTTGACGAGTTGCCACCCGGCGGTTCAAAGCCAGCGTGGGACTACTTGGAGTTCGATCGCAAGACACACGTCGGCCCGCTCGCTCCACTCGCCCATCTCTCGGATGAGGGTCGCGCGGCGTTCGTAGATCAACTGCTCAACTCGACGACCGACTGGCGGCCATGGACTCTCAAGCACGCAACGAAGCGTGAGTATCCCACGCGTGAGTTCCCTCCAGCGGCGTCGTGGGCGGCCGAGACATATGGTCGAGTACACACGTCTCGCGGGGTTGTGCCACCGACGCTTGCATGGGGTCCAGCCTTCGAGCAGTGGGCCGAGGTTGTTCCTGTCGCCCGGATACCAGAAGACGCGATGCCGTATGTCGGCGTGGCGAACGAACTTCGCGCACTCACCCCTGAGCGGTGGGCCGCTGCGCTGGAGGTCATAGCTGAGTCGACCGACGATTCGCTGATCGGCGAGTTTTATGACTTCGCTGCCTGCGCGCGAATCAGCGCTCCGAGCGAACTGCGCTGTCGAATCGGCAACTCACATGGTTTGGGACGGCCGGGAGACGTATCGGTCACCGCAAACCAGAATGCCTTCAACGCTCTTCGCGACCTTGGCGAACCGTGCGTTCGCGTACGAGATGAGATCGCCGCGGCAAGGTTGATCCGATCATGGGGCTTGGTCGCCCCCACGGCTCACGTGCGCCAGGAGACGCAGTGGATCGAGTCGGGGCCTGCAACGCCTCTTGGTGATGTCTTTCCAACGCTTCGGGAAGACCTCGAAGACGCTGGCCTGGCTGAGTACGAGCTCGTCCCTTGTGACGAGATCGTGGAGACGGTCACAACCGAGGCTGGTACGAGGGAGATCGAAAAGGAATTCGAGCTCCACGGAACTCAGATTCTCTGGCGGGCGGACCTCGGGCTTGAGCAGACGCTCCGTCAACTCCGACAGCAGCTGCCCCTCGAGATCGATGACCAGGAGATCGAAGCTCTCGCCGAAGGACGTTGGCAGCAGGAACGGCGCGAGAAGCTCGCGGCGATCCGTGAGCTGAAGACGGCTGAGGAGCGGTTGCTCGCTGCCGTCGGTGAGGAGCGGCTTCGCGTCCGACTTCCCGTGGGACTCGTGGATGCCGTCGCAGACATCCACGGACCGTTGTCGCCTCTGGATCTGGCGCGACTGGCGATGGTCGTCTATGGCGACGATGTGCTCTCACAGCTTCGGGAAGAGCTTCGCAGCGCGCGCCTGGATCCTCCGAGTCGGTGGGCCGGGAGCCGCGAGGCACGTGGTTTCGTACGAGACCTGGGGTTTCCTGAGGATTTCGCAGGCGCGCCCTCCGCTAGACGGGATCCTGAGCTTGTGGTGTTGGGACCGCCCGATCTACCGCAGCTGCACGAGTACCAACAGCGCATCGTCGCCGAGATCGACCGGCTGCTCGATGGGAGCGAGAAGGACCCGCGGGGCCTCGTGTCGTTGCCGACCGGTGCTGGGAAGACTCGCGTTGCGGTCCAGGCGCTTGTCGACGCGGTGGCATCGGGACGCCTTCGAAGTCCGGTCCTGTGGATCGCTCAATCCGATGAGTTGTGTGAACAAGCGGTCCAGACGTGGAGCGAAGTATGGCGAGCGCTCGGTTCGATGGAGGAGCTTCGAGTCGGACGGTTGTGGGCGTCCAACGAGGTTCCTGAAGCGATCGGCGCGGCCCAGGTCGTTGTTGCGACGATCGACAAGCTTCGCCCCCGCGTCGGACGGGCCGACTACGAGTGGCTCGCAGAGGCCTCGTGCGTTGTCATCGACGAAGCACATGGAGCGATCACCCCGGAATACACGGCTGTGTTGAGGTGGCTCGGAATCAGTCTCGCAGGCGGAAGCATGAAGACGCGTGTGCCACTATTCGGTCTCACTGCGACGCCGTTCCGGGGCACCAGCGAGGACGAGACGACCCGTCTCGTCCGCAGGTTCGGGGGCCGAAGGCTCGACAGGGTGTTCGACCTCGGTGACGACTACGCGGCGATGTACCGAACGTTGCAGGATATGAAGGTTCTCTCCAAGGTCGATGGTGAGGAGCTCGAGACCGGCACGGTCGTCGATATCGCGGGCGACCTCACTGCTGACGAGAAGAGCGACTTCGTCCGGCGTCGCGGCCTGCCCTCGAGAGTGTTCGACCGAATCGCAAAGGACGTCGACCGCAATCGGCTGCTTCTCGAATCGATCACGTCGCGTCCCGATGACTGGCCGATTCTCCTGTTCGCCGTCTCAACCGACCACGCACACACGATGGCCGCGTTGCTCAGCATGGAGGGCGTGTCAGCTGCGGCGATCGACCATCGGACTGAGCCAGCGCTGCGACGCCGCTACGTCAACCGATTTCGCAGTGGCGACCTTCGTGTCCTCGCCAACTACAACGTGCTGACCCAGGGTTTCGATGCGCCGGCCGTGCGAGCGATCTACGTCGCGCGTCCGACCTTCTCGCCAAACGCTTACCAGCAGATGATCGGACGAGGACTTCGTGGACCCCTCAACGGCGGAAAGGAGCGGTGCCTCATCGTCAACGTGCGCGACAACTGGACGATGTATGGCGACCACCTCGCCTTCTACGAGTTCGAGCATCTCTGGCAACCTGAGAACGGAAGCTGACCGGTGGCGGACGACGACTTCACGCCCGAGCAGCTCCACGTCGTCGGACTCCCACCGCAAGCGCGCGCGCTTGTCGTCGCACCTGCGGGTACCGGCAAGACACATGTCCTTGCTGGGCGCCTGGCGTCGCTTCTCGAGCATCACGGACTCGATCCCGGCGACGAAGTCCTGGTACTGAGCTTCTCCAGGGCAGCGGTCGCAGAACTTCGCAGGCGCGTAGCGAGTCTCGGTGGCGACGCGGCGTACGTCGGCTCGGCAACTTTCGATTCGTTCGCAAGTCGCGTGCTCGCGTCCGAGTTCCCGGACAGCGACTGGCTGTCGAAGGGCTACGACGAACGAGTGGAAGCCGCCGTCGAGCGGATCACCTCAGATCCTCTTCCGGGGATGCTGAGACTGGCTCGCCACATACTTGTGGACGAGATTCAGGATCTGGCGGGGCGGCGCGCTGCACTCGTGCTCACCCTCATCAACCGCCTCGACTGCGGCTTCACGGTCTTCGGCGACCCGGCACAGGCGATCTACGGCTACCAGAGCGTGGCCGGCGACCTGTCGACTGCTGAGCTCTTCGATGCGATCAGAGCAGCAGACCCGGTCTTCAACGAACTCACCCTCTCCGAGGACTTCCGCAGCACCGTGCCAGCGAAGGAGGAGATCGCGGAAATCGGGAAGGCGCTCCGATGTCCCGACCCGCACCCACAGGTCATCGCTGACGAGATCCGATCAGTGTCACTCCGACTTCCGTTCGTCGAGCTCGCAGCGGCGCGTCGAATGCTGACCAAGCCCGGGCGGGGACCTTCGGCGATCCTCTCCCGCACCAACGGTGAGGCTCTGCGGTTGTCCCGGCACCTGTTCGACCTCGGTGTGAACCACTCCCTCCAGCGCCGAGGCGAGGACAAGGCCGTTGGTTCCTGGCTGGCGAGAGCTGTCGCCAACGTGTCGACGAGCAAGGTCTCCGCGGCAGGGCTGCGGGACGCGCTACCGCCGGAGAGCGACGAGGACTTCAGCCGCCTGTCCTTACAGATGCGCCGGTTGGACCCATCGCGTGGCGATGGGTTCGATCTCGCGAGGATTGCGAATCGCATCCGTTCCGGCGATGTCCCGGAGGAAGTAAACGAAGGTGCTGCGACCGACGTCGTCGTGTCAACGATTCACCGAGCGAAAGGCCTCGAGTTCGACCGGGTCTACCTGTGCGAGTGGGAGGCGCGCCCCGACGACGACGTCGACGAGGAGAATCGGCTCCGCTACGTAGCGATGACAAGGGCCAAGCGCGAGCTCTTTCAGGTACGTCGGGTTGACAGGTCGGGGCTGACCGTCGATCCGAGGACTGGCCGCTGGCTCCGAAGAGGGTTTGGCAGCAGCCGCTGGCGCGTGCACGAGTTGGAGGTGCTCGGTTCGGACGCTGATCGGACGTACCCTGCTCGATCCGCCGAGATGGACGAGCGGCAGACGCAGGAGTACATCCTCACGTCGGTCAGTCCGGGTGACTCGGTCGAGCTTCTTCGGTCGGACGGTCAAGAACCCGGTCCGCAGTTCGTCATCGCGCACGCCGGTCGCATCGTCGGCGCCACCGCGCCGGAGTTCGCCGAAATCCTCGTGGCGATCTTCGGCGAACATCGGTTGCCGACAGCGCTGAGGGATCTGCGCGTTGAGTTGGTCGACACGGTCGCCGGCGACGCAAGGGCGGCTGTTCGCGGTGGCCTCGGAGCGCACGGGCTGTGGGCACGCGTACGCCCCGCCGGCCTTGCCTCAGTTGGTTTCTCGTCGACGGTTGGGGAGGAGACGTAGATGTTCGACGACTACTACGCGTTCAGGGACAGCGTCGTGGAAGCGCTCGAGCGGGACTTGCTCGGTCCGAGATCACCGGACGAGGTGATCAATGATCCGCCCATCACGCGCTACATCACAGGGATCCTGTTTCCCCGCGACTCCGAGCCGATCGACTCTTCGCAAGATGTGGGGTCGGAGAGCCCGACGGCAGACGACGTCGAAGGTGGAGACTGGGATCCGGCGGTCTCGATGAGCCGAGTCCGGTATCCGAGCTCCATGGGCCTGTCCTTCGCAGTCACCAGCGCCTCCAACCTGACTGTCGAAGCATCGGCCGCGCGCTACGAGCCGATGGATGCCTATTCTGATGCGGCAGGTGAAGCGGGTCGTGACGAGGGCGATGACGCCGATGCCTCGCTCGGCCGACGGGCCCGGCCTCGGCACCAAGCCCGCTGGCGGCGTATTCCGCTGGACCTCCCGCCGACCGAGATCGACGTGTCGACGCCATCGGCCGGGACCACGCGCGAACTCGAAGAGGGGCTTTCACTTTTCGTCAGGATCCGCGCAGCAGACGAGCACGGCCGGGTGTCACTCACCATCATCCTCATCAACGACCGAACGGCGACCGCACAGCTCGGTCGTGATGCGGACTCATACTTCCAAGTGTCGCTTCGCGTTCGCGCCCTTGACGGCGCGGCGGCGTTTGTGAGCCGACCGCCGACGCATACGTCGACTGCGGAGGCCGATGTCGATTCTCAACGCCTGCTCTACCGAAACGTTGCCTCCATCGCATCTGGGCATGGCACGGCGGTCGACTGGGAACTCGACCCTGCAGATTCGCACCGCGCCATTGGGGTCTGGACATGCGTCCTCCCTCGCTACGAACTCGCGTTGTCGCAGAGCAACCCCGACATCCCGACAGACAGCCTCAAGATGGCGGGGTTCGTCAACGCTCCCCGCGGCGACGCCCTCGACGCACTGAACCAGTTGACGGCGCTCTATGAGACATGGATCGATGACACGCGAGCGCGGATCGATGGTCTGCCCGACGATCTACGCGCCGTCGCTCGCGGGCACCTTGATCGCTGTTCAGTCGCCTCTGCACGCATGCGCGCCGGGATCCAGTTGCTCGGCGATGACAGCGACGCATGGGAGGCCTTCCGCATCGCGAATCGAGCGATGCTCATGCAGCGGGCTCGCTCAGAGTGGCTGGCTGCGGGTGCGACCGGCCCGGAGCCCTCTCTGACGGGCGATCACCGGTGGCGTCCCTTCCAGATCGCGTTCATCCTTCTTTGCCTTTCGGGAATCGCGACCGCCGACTCGCCTGATCGCGAGTTGACCGACTTGCTGTGGTTTCCGACCGGCGGCGGGAAGACGGAGGCCTACCTGGGTCTGCTCGCCTTCACTACCGCGCTGCGGCGTCTGCGTGATCCGCAGCACGGTCATGGCGTGACCGTGATCATGCGGTACACGCTTCGCCTTCTCACCCTCCAGCAGTTCGAGCGCGCCGCGCTCCTCGTCTGCAGCCTTGAAGCATTGCGCCTGCAAGACAACCGGCTCGGCGAGCATCCGATCGAGATCGGGCTCTGGGTAGGCCGGGGAGCGACACCCAACAGTCATGCCGAGGCGAAGGTCTCGATCGACAAACTGCGTCAAGGCGTGCGGCTCGAAAAGCTCAATCCCCTGCAGCTTCATCGTTGCCCGTGGTGCGCAACGCCGCTGGATGCCCGCAATCTATGGATTGCTAAGTCGCCGACTCATCTCGTAATGGCGTGCCGCAACGAATCGTGCACGTTCGGCGCCGGCCTTCCCGTGTGTGTGGTCGACGACGACATCTACCAACGGCACCCCACGCTGGTGATCGCCACGGCAGACAAGTTCGCAAGCATGCCGTGGAAGGTGGAATGCGGTGCGCTGTTCAACACGGACATCGCGCCGGTCGCCCCACCGGAACTCATCATCCAAGACGAGCTCCACCTGATCTCGGGACCCCTCGGCACCCTGACAGGTCTGTACGAGACCGCCATCGATTACCTGTGCGCAGCACACGGTCCGCGTCCGAAGGTCATCGCCTCCACGGCAACGATCCGCAGAGCCGACGAGCAGACAGCGGGCCTCTTTGACCGCGAGGTGAGGCAGTTTCCGCCCCCGGGCATCGATGCAGGCGACTCGTTCTTCGCTCGAGAGGCGACTCGCGACGCGATGGGAACACGGCTTTATGTCGGTGTCACGGCGCCGGGAACGAGTCAGACAACGCTGCTCGTTCGGACATACGCCGCTCTGCTGCAGGGTGCAGCCGAGATCCCCGCACCGGACGGAATCAAGGACCCGTACTGGACGCTGGTCGGGTACTTCAACAGTCTTCGCGTCCTCGGTGGAGCCCGCATGCAGGTGCAGGACGACGTGAACGACCGCCTCGAGCTTCTCGCGGCGATGCATTCAACCGCCAAAAGGGACATCCCGATCGAACGCAGGATCGAGCTCACAAGCCGCGAGCCCTCGGGAGACATCCCGGATCACCTGCGAAGGATGGACCTCGCTCTGCCCGACCCGGACACCCTCGATGTGATCCTTGCGACGAACATGATCTCCGTCGGAGTCGATATCAACCGACTCGGCCTCATGGCCGTGATGGGCCAGCCACAGTCGACGTCGGAGTACATCCAGGCCACAAGCCGAGTCGGCCGCCGTTACCCCGGGCTTGTCGTGACGATGCTCAACGCTGCGAAGTCTCGCGACCGGTCGCATTACGAGGCGTTTCGTGATTTTCACGGAGCGATCTACCGCCAGGTGGAATCGAGCAGCGTCACACCCTTCTCGGCGCGGGCCCGGGCGCGGGCCCTGCACGCAGTCTTCGTTGCGCTCGCCCGCCTCACCGTTCCTGACCTGCGTCCGCAGGACGGTGCCCGCAATATCAGTCGCGTGGTCGACCAACTCGGGCCGGCTCAGCAGGCGATCGTCGATCGAGTTCGCCGCGTCGATCCCGATGAGGTCGAGAACACGAAGTCCGAGCTGCAACACATCATCGCAGAGTGGGTGAGACGCGCCGAGGACGAACCGGACCTGGTCTACGCAAACCAGCACCACCCCGATAAGGCCCTGCTTGGCGACGCCGGCCTCGCCGGCGAGGACTTCCAGAGCGCTTTTCCGACGCTGTGGAGTCTCCGAGACGCTGACCTCTCCTCGAACCTCTATCAGGTGGTGTAGCCATGCCCCAGAAGCCCAAGGGCGAGCTGCGGCGTTCGCAGCTCATCACGACATACGGCGTCGGCGCAATCGTTGCGGTCGAAGACGAATCGTTCATGCTCGCCGGCAGCGACCGATGGGAACCCGCGCCACCGAACCTTCACGAACCACGCCTCGAACGTCGCCTTCACGTGAACGGTTTTCGCGTACCACCGGCAAGCGAAGATCGAGGCGACATACCGGTCGTCCGCTTCCCAACCTGGGCGCACTGTCCATCGTGCAAGCGGCTCGACAGGTACACGCGCCTAACAAGCATCTTCAAGAACCTGTGCAACGCGTGCAGCGTGCCGCTCATCCCGAGTCGGTTCGTCATCTGCTGTCCGAACGGGCACATCGACGATTTCCCGTACTTCAAGTGGGTCCACGCAAGCTCACCGCGTACCGACGGCGAACACGCCATGACAATCGAGACGTCAGGAAGCACCGCCTCGCTGAGCGACATCGTGATCCGGTGCTCGTGCAAGAAGCGCGCAACGATGGAAGGCGCGTTCTTCAAGACGGCGATGAACGGTGTGACGCGCTGCACAGCGCGACGACCGTGGCTGTCGACGAACGACGCCGACTGCGACGAGGTTCCACGCGCTCTCCAGCGTGGCGCGTCGAATGTGTGGTTCTCACGCACTCACTCCGCGATATCGATTCCGCCGTGGTCGGAGGGTGCATTCCTAGTGCTGAACAAGCACTGGGAGATGCTTCGTCATCTTCATGACGAGTCGGCGTTGAGGGCGGTTCTGGAAGGTATGAACCTCGCGGCAGGAACCGTGTACACGACCTCTGACCTCGTCGACGCGATCAGACAGCGTAGGGAAGACGAGGGAGCACCACTCGACGAGAACGTCACAGTCGCGCTGAAGCGCGACGAGTACCTCGCCCTGCTAAACGGTCGACCCGAGGAAGGCAAGGATCAGCAGTTCGTCAGTGTGCGTGCTCCGGAGATGCCAGCCGAGGTCGACGAGTACGTGGAGCGCGTGATGCTGGTCAAGAAGCTCCGTGAGGTTCGCGTCCTCGAGTCATTCTCACGAATCACGCCACCTCGCTCCGGCCCTGGCGCACCAGCGCCGCCCCTCGCTGACGATCCGCCCGGATGGCTGCCGGCAATCGAAGTGAACGGCGAAGGGGTGTTCCTCACACTCAACCCGCAACGACTTGCGGCTTGGGAGGTCTCTGGGCGCGTGCGCCAGCGCGTCGCTCGCATCAACGAGAACTACCGCAACCGCTTCACTGTCGTCGGCGCCATCCCCGATCGCGTCGTCACACCGCGACTCGTTCTCATCCACACACTCGCGCACGCCCTGATCGACCAGTGGGCTCTTGACTCGGGGTATCCCGCCTCCTCGCTGCGCGAACGCCTCTACGTCTCCGAGGACATGGCGGGTCTGCTGCTCTACACCGCCACGTCCGACAGCGCCGGCAGTCTCGGCGGCGTTGTCGCCGAGGCACAACCGGCGCGCCTGGCGTCATCCCTTGCCGAGCTTGCCGCGCGTTGCTCGTGGTGCTCAGCGGATCCGTTGTGTGTCGAATCGGGTCCGACCGGTGTTGATGGGCTCAACCTGGCCGCATGTCACGCGTGCTGCCTCCTCCCGGAGGTGAGCTGCGAGGAGATGAATCTCCTGCTCGACCGAGCACTCCTCGTCGGTACGCCCGATGCGCCCGACATCGGTTACCTTCGCCCCCTCGTGCCGGGAGCGTGACGGCCGATGGCGCGGATGGTCCCACGCTCGCCGGCAACGAGGAAGAGCGCCGCCGAACTCTTCGTCTTCGATCGCATTCGGGACGAGCTCCCCGAGGAGTGGATCGCGCTCCACTCCGTCGGGCTCACGATTCACAAGCGGAAGCCGTGGGCTGAGATCGACTTCGTTCTCATCGGACCACCGGGCGTGTTCTGCCTTGAGGTGAAGGGCGGACGTGTCAATCGTGAGGAGGGCGTGTGGTACACGACACCTCAGCATGGTGCCGATCGCGGCAAGCGTCAGCGGCTCAACGAGTCTCCGTTTGAGCAAGTCGGCTCAGCCTCCGCCGAGCTCTTCAAGTTCCTCTCCGAACCGATGCCGAGGATTGCCGACAGCGTTGTTGGCTACGCGGTGGCGGCACCTGACGTGGAGTGGGAAATCCGGGGGCCCGACATCGACCTCGCGCTGGTGTACGACCACGGCGACACGGTGACGTCGTTCTCTGCGTTCATGGAGCGCGTCGCGAGGCGTTGGACTGAGAAGGTTGGAAAGTCGTGGAACAGGAACCTCGAACTACTTGGCCGTGTCGACAAGCAACGAGTCCTCGAGCTCCTGCGGGGCGACTTCCAGCTCGTCCCGACGCTCGCTGCAGTCGCTGACGCGGCGGAGCGCGAGCTGGTTCGTCTCACCGACGAGCAATGCGAGCTGTTCGCGAGGCTCGCAGACAACCCTCGGGTGATCGCGCGTGGTGGTGCCGGGACGGGCAAGACCGTCATCGCTGTCGAAGAAGCGCGTCGCCTTGCCGGCCAAGGTAAGCGAGTGCTGTTCACCTGCCTCAGCAGGAACCTGGCAAGGGCGGTGGCGGACTCGTTGAGCGATGTCCCGTCCGTCGAAGTCCGAACGCTGCACGATCAGATGCGGTTGATGGTGGCTGAAGCAGGTCGGTCCGCTGACCTTCCCCATGTGAGTGACGAGGATCTGCTCACATTGTTCCTTCCGGAGCTCGCTCTCGAGGTCGGCCTCGACTCGGATGGTGCGCGCTGGAGGTACGACGCTGTGATCGTCGACGAGGCGCAGGATCTCCTGCGGGACGCGTACCTCGACGTGATCGAGATCTTGGTCGGCGGTGACCTCGCGAAGAGCTGCTGGCGCCTTTTCCTGGACCCTGTGCAGAACATCTTCGGCGGCGTGTCTCCCACGGGGCTCGAAAGGGTCCGCGCCGCGAGTCCGGTCGACTGGCCCCTCGCGATCAACTGCAGGAATACCGCTCCGATCGCGGCGCAAGTCGCACTCCTTTCAGGATCACCGCCCGGTCGGTCACTCGTGGAGGATGGCCCGGAGGTCGAGATCACGTGGTACGAGCACCGGGACGATCAGCGAAGCGCTATCGCCAAGTGTCTCGCGTCATTACGGCATGAGGGCTTCGTCCCTGGCCGCATCCTGTTGTTGTCGAAATACCCCCTCGAGCAGTCAGCGTTGTCGGGCTGGACGCCGCCGCTCACGGATGTCTCCGGGGAAGCTGTGCCAGCGTCGACCGCCACGCTGCGCTTCTCCACGATCGGAGCTTTCAAGGGTCTAGAGGCGGACGTCGTCCTGCTCGTGGATGTGGACGACCTGTCGACCAACGCCGGTCTCGCATCCGTGTACGTCGGAACCTCCCGCTCGAAGCTGGCTCTGTACGTCTTCATCGCGAACGCGGAACACGAACAGTTCAAGAACCTGGCCAAGGAATTCGGCAGGACCCTCGCCGAACGGCGGTCGTGAGGAGGGCCGAGACACCGCTTGGTTCCGTCGATTGCGACCTGAAGAACGAGGTCCACCTTCCCGAGATCGCGCATTGACTGATTCATCCGGATGTCGTGTCGTGGCAATCGTCCCCTTTCTCGTTTCTCGTATACGAGCAAGCATGTCGCTAACGTTTTCGCGAAGCTGGTCGATTAGTCGTATGCCTGGTCAATGATGCAGGGAGCGAAGGATGGACTTTGGCGAAGAGGAGGCGCTACCTCCAGTTACTCGTCGGCGGAGAGGGAGCGAGGAAATGGATGAACTCGTCGAGGCGCTCGACAGCGGCAAGATCATGAGCATCCGCAACGTCGAGAAAGCCGACGTAATGAAGCTGTCCATGCGCGTGCGCGGAGCGGCCAAGCGCCACGGCTTTGCCATTTCGCACAGGTACTCCCCGACGGAGAAGAAGCTCTATCTGCATCGAGTAGACGACTAAGAACCTCCCAGCACGCTTCCGTCATCGCGAAGAGCGCGTTCGACCGATCGGAGTGTTCGTCATGCGCGCAGCGACACGGATCGCGTGCCCGCCGTTGACTATGAAGGCCTCGCCTCGTCCAAGCCGGCGCACGTCGTCGGGATGAACGAGATAACGGTTGCCTGCGCGCTGGCTGCCCAGTCCGGTGTGATCGAGGGTCAGCGTCTGCTCGGTCCGCTCAAGCGTCCACTCCGTTCCAGCAAGCGCGGCAACGTCGCTCGGCTGCTTGAGCTGATGGATGATCAGTGTGCCGACGGTGCCAGCGAGTCGTTGTCGGGTTGGTTCGTTGCGTCCAAGGCTCGCCCAGGATTGTCCCACGAGCACGACGCCGACACCGAAGGTGCGAGCTCGTTCGATGAGGTCGACGGCAGCGCCCGGCCGATCGGACAGCTTGGAGAACTCGTCGACGATCACAAGTGCAGGCCGACCGTGCGGTTTCCGCTCCATGACCCAGTGAAGAAGGTCCTCGAGAAGGAACGCGCCGATCTCGCTCGCCTGGTTGCGGTTGGCCGGTCGGCCGACGGGCACGTACGAGGCGCGCACGTTTTCGTATGACCAGTCGCCGTCGAGATCGCCGCCGATGGCCCACTTGATGCCTTCGTAGCGGAATCGGACGCCGTAGATCTCCTTGTCGGGCATCCGCCGCAGCATCTCGCTGGCGCCGGGGTCTTCTCTCGCTGCTCGTGCAAGGAGCTTCGGATCGATGCGTTCGACGACGTCGGCCAACGAGCGGACGTCACCGTCACGGACGGCGAGTTGGAGCAGGATGCGCGCGAACCCTTCGTAGTAGGGCTCGGTGAACACCTGTGTTGCGAGAAGTCGGTTGACGATCGCCGCCGCGCCGCCGCGCCATCCGTCAATCGGAGCGATGGATCCGTCCTTCGCGTCCACACCCACATGTCGCGCGTTGTCAAGGAACTTGGATCGCGTGTCCGGGTCCGCCTTGCCGTCGATCCAGTGCACATCCCAGCCCATGCGAAGGAGCTCACCGCCGAGCGTGAGAGCGGTCACGGTCTTCCCGCTGCCGGTCTCGCCGAGGACAAGCGCCTGTCTGTTCCAGATCTCTGCGGGCGGGGCGACGACAACGCGAGTCCGATGCCGGATCGTCCAGCCCCGGATGGATCCCTCGACTTGGAGTCCCAGCACCGTGCGGTCGGCCGGCTGCGGCCACTCGAGGCGGGTGATAGTTCGTTCGACCTGAGTGCGCGCTCGGCGCCGGTCACTGAGCTCGCGGTGATGGCGAGTGCTCTCGTGTTCGTTGCGCGTGTGGAACAGGAAGTGCAGCAGTGGACCGCCGGCGATGCCGGCCGTGAGCCCGAGGGGCGCGAGCCCTACGAGGTTCCACCAGTTGATCGGACGGTGGAACCGGATGTGGTTCCAGAGGTGAGCCCACGTCACGCGGTAGGCATCCCACCCGCCGAGCAGCACGACGATTGCCGCGGCAGCGCCGCCGATCAGAGAAGCAGGCCACCGACGCCACCCGCGGTCGTCGATCAGCAGCGCCAGTGGCACCGCGATGATGAGGGCCGGCGAAGCGAGTACGACGACGAGCGCCATGAGCAGAATCCGGCTCACCGCCACATCGACGCCTTCGTGCTGCCTCGTGGCTGGCTCAGGCATCGGAGGCCCGGTCTGTGAGGAGGACACGATCGAGGGCGACGATGCGGACCCTCTCGGTTTCGCGCTCATCGCGGACGGCGGCCTCGACCGCAGCGCCAACCTTGATGTCCCCGACGACATAGAGAACGGCGGGATAGTCGAGGGCCAAGTCTCGGACGATGCCTCGCAGCCGGTCCGCTCCCTTGACGGTGAGTTCGACTTCGACGGCCGTCAGCGGGCCGCGGCTGCTGCGAAACGTTCCGTCGGGCACGTGTGCGTCCGGTGTGCTGCGGCTCTTGTAGAGGACTCGCTCGCAGACCCAGTCGGTGCCGTGCCCTCGTCGCTCGATGGCGAGACGGGTCTGCGACACGGCGTGGTGATGCGCCAGCATGGCGAGCGTCGGCGGCCGGGTCCGCCATCCGGGTCGCACGAGCTTGGTCCCGGCTGCCGTCGGCCAAACCACGTGAGGGGCGGTCGCGAAGAACCTTCGGCTCTCGACGAGGCCCGCGCGGTGCCAGCGGGCGACGACGGCGCGCATGCGGCTGTCACTGAGTGGCTTCGCCTGGCCGAGAAGCCACCGGATGACATCGGTGCGCACGGCGTACTGGTCCGTGATCCAGGCGAGCGCCTCGAGGTCACGGGGTGTGAGTTGCACACCGACGCGCTTGGTGTCAACGGTGGCGTCACTCTTGGCCCGTCGCGTGTTCGTTGCCGTCGTCGAGTTCGGCTTGTTCGTCGTTCTCTTCGATGACGTGTTCAGACCCTCTTCTTCAATCCACAACCTCGACGCAGCGGTCACTTCCTTTCTTCTCCTCTCTCAACCCGACTCGTCGCCCACCGCACCTGATCTCTCCTTGGCCTCACTTCCGCCCTCGCCTCTTCTCCTCCGCCGCCCCGGAGCAGCGCTGACCACCACGATGTGGCGGGGTGGTCAGCGGTGCGGAGGGGCGGCGGGCAACTCGACGAGGCGAGGGCGGCGACCTGCGGTGGCGCCATGGGAAGTACGAGCGGTGGGCGGGGCGCACAGTCACACGCCGCAACGCACGCGTCCGACCTGACCTGCGCCCGCCCTGTCAGCGTGAGCATGAGAGTGGTCACTGCTCGTCGTGGAGGACGACGCCGTCGAGGAATCGGACGAGGTCGAGCCGCGAGAACCACCACCGCCCTCCGATGCGACGAACGAGCACCGGACTGGTCCCTTCACGCGCGAGCCGTCGGAGCGTGTGCGCGGTGGTGCAGAGGTACGGAGCCACTTGCTCGGCGTCGAGCCATGGTCCTGCGGGCAGGGAGTCAGCGCGGGTAAGTGTTGTGTCTGTCATGCACGCCATATGCGTCCCTGCCGGCGCGAATGGCATCCCCCGAACGCGGCGGCCGAAAGGGGGTGGCGCGATGTGGCGCGAGCACCGCGGCGGTCGCGGTGTCGGACGAACGTCAGGCGGTGCGGCGGTTCCGCAGCGCGTCGAGCGCAGCGAACACGTCGGCTGCCTCCGCGTGCTCAACCTCGAGCGCGGTCTGTTGTAGCGCAGCGCCTCGCCATTGCCTGCGAACACGGGTGAGCATGGCCCGCAACTCAGCCGTCAGCTTCGGGTCCGGTGAGACGAGCCTTCCCCGCAATGCGCCGCGCACCATGAGGCGGAGGATCGGCAGCGTCTTGCCGGCGAAGACCTTCTCGACCAGTCGTTCGACAGCTTCATCGTCCGCCGGTTTGCCGGCCGCACCGAGCAGGTTTCGCATCTGCGTGCGGAGCATCGGCAACAGCTCGGCGAAGCGGCGGGCCTCCGGGCCGAGGTTCGCAGCGAACGCGACGATCGGATCGTTGTCGCGCGTGTCGATCATGTCGAGCACATCGGCAAGCTCGCGGTAGGTGTCGGGGTTGGCGAGGGCCGGCGCGATGTTCGACACATCCGGGGTGGTGCGACCGTCGAGGCCGCGCACGAGGAGCGTGCGACCGATGGAGGCGAGTCCGCTCGTGACGACCGCGCCGTAGAGCTGCACGAGAATCGGGACGTCGGGCTCGCGTTCCGGGAGCTCGCTGCGCTCGACAGCGGAGAGGACGACAGCTCGGCCGTCGCCATGCTCCGCTGTGAGGCACAGCAGGGCAACGTCGATGTGGCGGCCCGGCTCGACGACGAGCGCCTTGTGCTCGCGCAGGTCGATGACGTTGTCAGGTGCGGAGCGAATGTGATGCCGGAGGTCGTCGAGTGAGATGAAGTTCGACGCTGCTCCGGGTGTCGGGCTCAGCCGGTCGATGAGCCATGCGTAGAGAAAGAGGTGTAGGTCGTCGGTGACGTGGAAGACCTCGGCGAGCGTGCGCAGGTACTGGCCGCCGACGTTGGTCTGTCCGGACTCCCACCGCTCGTAGTTCCCGTAGGCGGTCGCCTCGGCCGCGGCGAGGATCGAGAGGCCCGCGTCGGTTCGCAGCCACCGCAGCACAGCGCCGAACCGGTAGACGGGACGTCCCCATACACACCTTTCGCGAGGGGTTCGCGAAGTTACACCCTTGTAACCCATTCGTCTACTAGGTTCACAGAACCTACAAATCCTCTAAAGACCCTAGACTCGACAACCGATCAGGCTTACGATCGCCATGAGCGAGGAGCTAGCCATGAGTCCCGTCGAGACCGTTCCCATCCGCGAGGCCGCTGAGCGCCTCGGTGTCCACGAGAACACGATCCGGAATTGGGCTGATCGACGCGTCATTGGGGCCCTGCGTCTGCCAACCGGCGTGCGCCGCATCCCTCGGTCGGAGGTCGAGCGTTTGGAGAAGGAGATCTTCGCCGTCCCGACCTCGTTCCCCGACGAGCGAGTGGTCGCGGCACCAAAGTCGATCGGTGGAGAGGTCCACCCGAGCCAGTACCCACGCTCCTAACGTCCGGCGGGTGCGCCTACCGAACGCAGACGACTACTTCGAGCTGCGCGACGTCCGCCACACCATGCAGGGTGACATCTACCGCAGTGTCCCTTTCGCTCACGCCTCGGCATTCAGTCCTGGGTTCAGCCCGTCTGGCAAGCGAACGCGGCCAGGTGAGGAGTCGACGGTTGTCGTCCCAACGACGGCGTGGCCAGGAATCGTCTGCAGCTACACGTGCGGGTTCCTCGCTCAGCCTCCTGGCACCGAGGGCTACGCGCACCCCTTCCGTCTGGTGGCACCAATCCGCACGTTTGGCGAGTTGAAGGACGATCTCAAGACTCAGGACTTCGACAACCTCCTGAATCGCGGCTTCGTGTCTGGCCTGATGTATCTGCCATCGCCGCTAGAAGATCTGGAACGCGACGATCGCTTGCGCGGCCACGCTGTGATTTGTCTCTATCGAGCTTCGTTGGTCGCGCAAGAGCTGCTCGACCAACGCGAGCGCGTCGCACGACTGTCGGTGCCGGCGCAGCGCATTCTGATCACCCGCTTGATTCAGCTCGTGTCGCCGTACACGTTCGATCCCATGGATGCAGCGCTCGATGACCCGGACATTTCTGACGGTTGGGCACCGGTGGATTGACGCGGCACGCCGTGACTGCATCACCGACTCGCGAACGGCGCGCGAATTACGGTTCTTCTTGTGAGCACGACCGATCTACCGGAGTTCGCGCGCTCGCCGGTGGAGTTCGTCGGTCCATTCGAGCACTACGACGTCGTGGTGAATGGCTGGCGCGTGCCGTTTCTCGAAATGACGCCGATGACAGGCGGTCGCGTCCTGCTGACGCTGGATCACCGCACGGGAGTGGACCTGTCACTCGACGAGGCGGAACGGGTGGTCCCGTTCCTCGCGGACTGCATCGCGGTCGCGTCGGGCTACACCGCGCACCCCGGCGACGGTGTCGACGCTCCCCTGCGCCGTCATCCGATGATGCGGATGCACGGCATCGACTTCGGCTAAGGGCAGTTCGGCAAGTTGTCGAGGTTGTTGTCCCAGACGGCGTCAGCGGTTGTCGTCAGCGAGGCCGTCGTACAGAAGCGACAGCGGAACTTGATGACACGTGCGACCTTCCGGGTCGACGGGCTAACCGTGTAGAAGCCCTCTCCGCGGTCCATCGCTGCGTATGCCTGAGCGATTGTCCACCGCCCATCTGGCCCGCCGATCTGTGTGATGTGCCGATGAGCATGCACCTTCGTGGCGCAGGTGATCTGGTGATTCGCCACTGCCTGACCTTGCTTTCTCGGTGGATTCCGTCCACACGTCGTCCACACCGGTTGTCCACTCGCTGTGGACAAGTTACACCAGTGTGGTTTGAGAGTAGCCAGGTCAGGTACGGAATTCACACCTTCACTGAGAGAAAAATCTCCTAGTGACATTAATGTGATTTCGAGCCTACGCTCGCACTATGTCCAAGAAAGATTGGGCGTTGATTGGAGCCGTCGGTGCGATCGGCAGCTACCTACTCTCGCTGCACCCGGAAACGAACACCGAGAGCTTCCGGCGAGCATCGGCGCTATTCGGCCTGATGAGCGTCATCGCATCGGTGGGGCCCGACATCGGAGAACTGTTCTAGGCAGCCAGTTCAGCAACATTCGGTTCCGGAGTTGCTCGACCGGCGCGTCGGGCCTCTGCCCGATTTTCGACGTCGGCCATTCATACCCGCATCCTCATCGCGGTCGACGCCTGCGAGCTGAGGCCCGACGGTTGCCGGGACTGAAGCGCTCGTGAGCGGCGGCGCGGCTGACGCCGAGCGCGCGGCCGATGTCGTCCCACGTGTAGCCCGAGTCGTGCGCATCGAGCGCCAGCTCACGCAGGAGAATGCGAAGCTCGGACGCGAGGCGGTCCGCGGTGACCAGTCGGACCAGTGGGTCATCGTAGGGTTCGAAGAGTCTCAGGAGTTGTTGCCGGCCGAGGGACATGACGCTCTCTCATGACGCGTGTGCGTGAGGAAGGCCGAGCCGGCCGACAAGCTGGATCAGAGCATGCCAGCAGTCGCTGCGTCGTGCAGGGTGCGTTGCCCTACCGGGTGATGGGTGGCAGCGACCGCCGAACCCACGCGGCGACATCCGCGATCGCGGGGACGGCTTCGGTGCGCGATCAGGTTCCGCGAGTAGCGCGTCTAACGCGTCGGAAGACAAGACCGTCTCTGCAAAACGGATCGCGCTCCATGTCGTTGGACAGTACGGCTGGCCGCCACGCGCTGATGTGGTTTCGAGGTCAGCGACGCCTGCGAGACGAGCGTCTCGGGCCTGCCGGCCGCTCGCGTAGATCGTGCTTGTGCGGACATGCTGGCCAGGTGGAGCACGAAAGGAATGGCCCGTAGGGGCCGGTCCGCTGGACCATCGTCCCGCGACGGCACTTGGGGCAGACCTCCACGGGCTCGCCCCCGCTGGCAGTCACGGTGACGAGCGGCTCGTCAAGAAGCTCCACGGCGAACGGAGACATCCGGTTCGACGGTGAGATGAGCGTGACCCCCAGACGGGCGCGCGTGAGGGCCACATAGAAAAGCCGGCGTTCCTCTGCGTGCGGAAAAGACTCCGGCTCGGGCATGGCGAGATCGAGGACCGGATCATCCGCGATGTTGCTCGGAAATCCGTAGGTACCAGTGGTCATCCCAGGGACCGCGACGTAGTCAGCCTCCAAACCCTTTGCGCTGTGCACCGTGCGGAAGGTGACATGAAGGTTCGCCGGTGGGTACTTCGGAATCACGTCGCGCTCGAACCCGTATCGGCCGAGCACATCGACGGTCGCTGTGCCGGTCACGGAGGCGGAAAGATCGCTGAGGTACGAAGTCAGCGCAGCAGCGATGTCGTCCGCGCAAACGACGTTAACCGGCGAGCCATCGACCTCGTGAGCGGATCGCATCGGCTTGTCGAACTGCGCTGGGTTCTTCGAAACGAATCTGCGCGCGACATCGCAGATCGTCTGTGTGCAGCGGAAGGTTGTCGTCAACGCGAGCTGGCGCGCACGCCCGAACCAGCGCTCGAAGTTCGTCATGACCGACAGGTCGGCTCCTGCGAATCGGTTGATGGCCTGCCAGTCGTCGCCAACCGCGAGCAGGAACCGACCCGGCCTATTGACAAGTCCGCGGACCAGGCGTGCGCGCGCTCGGCTCGCGTCTTGAAACTCGTCGACGAGGATCAACTCGTAGTCGGAGTCGACTCGTCCCGTCTCGAGGTGGCCGGCGGCCTGGACGAGCATGTCTTCGAAGTCGACGCTGCCATCAGCAGCAAGCCGATGCTCCCACTCCTCATGAATGGGCCAGTACGCCTGCAGGAAGAGGCGCGTGCGATAGCCGTTGAGGTGCGAGAGCTCAGATGTGAGGCGTCGGTCGAGGTCCATCGCCGTCCATGAGTTCGACTTCACGTGCGCCATGAATGTCCGCACGAACCGCGCCAGGTCTTCGTGCTTCATCGGCTTTGCCCACTCGTCGCGGATCGGGCGGTCCGGGTTCCAGTCGAAGGTGAGCCCAAGTCGCGTCAGATCGGCTTGGAACTTGGCCAGACCGTCGCCGTAGATGACGTCGCCCCACGTCGACTCGACCAGCGTCGTTCCGTGCTGAGCATGAAGCCGTCGCTTCCATGCGATGCCTTCGGCGTAGCCCGTGAACTCCGTGGGTGGTCTGCCGTCGCGGTCCAGAGCCCAGTGCTCGTGCCAGACGTCGATGGCGGGGTAGTAGAAGTCCGGTCGGTATTGAGAGTGCGTTTCGTCCGCGACCTCGACGCTGTACGGCCGCTCGTACGCGTACTCGACGCCGTTGAGGTACAAGAAGTTGGCGATCAGCCGCTCGCCGTGGCTCTTGACGACCTCACCGGCGAACGTTCGATAGCCCGACTCTCCAGTGGCTTTGTCGTAACCATCGGGCTCGTGTTCTCCGAGCTTCGTCGGCGCGATCGCGAACAGAAGTCGATACATGTCCCACTGGTAACGGAAGGACTCCGACGTGTCGCGCAGCTCGTCGACGATGCGCAGAATCATGCGAAGGTCCTCGCCCTGCTCCAGCCACCGCGCAAGCCGTGGCTTCGCGCCGATTGCGCGGCCGATGAGACCGAGTCCGAACGAGTGGAACGTAGATGCGCGCACGCCGGTCGAGTCGATGCCGGCGGCCTTGAACCGTGCTGTCACTCGCTGTTGAAGTTCGGTCGCGGCGGCCTTGTTGAACGCCAGCAGAAGGATCTTGTCGGGTGCGACGAACCCGCGACTGACCGCGTAGGCCGCCCGGGCGACCATTACGGATGTCTTGCCCGATCCCGCCGCTGCGAGAACCTGAACTCGGTTGTCGAAACACACGACGGCGCGTGCTTGCTCTTCCGTCAGCGGAGTCTTCTCGATCGTGTCGAAGAACGAGCGTTGCGATGTGAGCTCAGCTGACGTGATCTCTTCGTTGACACCGGCGACGACTTCGTCGAGATCGGTGTCCAGAAACGCAACCGCGTCGCGTTGACCCTCGGTGAGAAACGACTCAGTTCCGGCGAGGTGTACACGCTCGAGGAGTCTTTGTTCTGGCCGGGTCGCGACAAGGGAGTCGATCGTCTCGGTCGGTATCCAGCGTTGTTCATCGCGAGCGCGCGTGAGCACATGATCAACTGCGGTACGCCACTTGACTGCCGCACCGATTGCCAACATCAGGGGCAGGTGCCGGAACACTTGTCTTAGTTCCGACGCGGCCATCCTGTTGAGGCCGCGGAGGCGGACGATGACTTCGCCGTCGTCCTCGAGTCGCCAGCGGAACCATCGCCGCCGAACGTCGAGCCGTGCCGCATCAGTGTTGGACAGCGTGATCGTGTCGCTTCCCCGCACGATCGTCACCTGCTTGAGGGTGACCGCGATGCGCCAACCGCTGCCGAACCAGCCGTCGGCCCGAAGGTGCCCTCCGGCTACTTCGAGGTCTTCATCGTCAGTTGGCGTCGGTGACGACGCACTGATCGCCGCCATTCGTGTCGCTCCCTTTCCGCCTCATGCTGCGGGTCACGGTACGGGTTCGTCGGCGAGCGCGCGCCCGAAAGGGGACACCCGTCAAGCGTTCAGTTTCGAGTGAAGGGTGTCGCAGGGTGAACGATGCGAGACCAACTTCTGGATCGCGAGCTTGCGCCTCAGGCTTGGCAGAAAATCCGCTGACGTCGTCGACGGTGCTTCCATACTCTGTCCGCATGGTGCTTGCGCCTGCTCGATCGTCCAGTCCCTCAGCGACATAGCTGACGGGACGCGTCGCGCCCGTTGGAGGGCGCCGCTGAATGGTCGGCAACCGGTCTTGAAAACCGGGGACGGGTAACGCCGTGGGGTTCGATTCCTCCGCCCTCCGCTGTGGAGCGTTGCCCGAGCGGTAAGGGGCCCGGTTGCTAACCGGAGGCCGGGGTTACACCTGCGCAGGTTCGATTCCTGCACGCTCCGCCTATTCGGTGTGCGTCTCGTGGGCGTGATCGCGACGCGAGATGGATAAAGGGCAGTCGGGCGAGCACACGCTCTTACATCGTGCGGCGCTGAAACAGCTCGCGTAGCCGTCCCCGATGTCGCGAGTGGTGTCTCTGGCGCAACGACACGACTCCCGTAGTCGCCGCAACGAGAAGACCGCCGCTCGTGCCGATGTCTTGAACCGTGACTGTTGATCCACGCGCGGCGATCACACCGATCGCGAGTGACGCCGTGGTCGCCACGAATATGAAGCCAGCGACGACCGCAACGACGACGAGCACTACCTCCGCAACTCCTAGCCAGTCCATGACTTCCCCCTTGGCGCTGCCCTCGGGCTGCTGCCATCGAAGATTCGAACTTGAGGCCGGGATCCCCGAAACGAGTGCGCCCCAAACATGCGTTCGAAGAGGGATGCGGCCTCACCGGCCAGCCGGTCGGTGTCTTGGCGGACTGATCCTGCGCACGCTGACCCCAATCGGATTGATGTCCGAGGCGGCCGGCCGAGAGATGAGATCGTCCAGCGCCCACTTCGGGACGACGATCCGGCGTGTATGCAAGCGCAGGGCGTAGAGCTGGCCTTGCTCGATCATGTTGCGAACCGTCCCCGGCGAGACCTTCAGGCGAGTCGCCACCTCGGCGACGGTGTACACGAGAGTGTCATCACGATCGTCGTCGTCGACATGCGGGTCATCGTTCACGCACTCGCTCCGTTCATTAGTCGGTCGCCTTCACGCTTGTGAGCGCCGACCCGACGATGCCGGCAGCTCGATCGTCGGCGCCCGGCATCAGATGGCCATAGACCTTCAGGGTCGTGGCAGTGTCGCGATGGCCAAGACGTGCGGCGACGACGGTGACCGCTTCGCCGGCGTCGAGGAGCATCGAGGCTTGAAGGTGGCGAAGATCGTGCAGTCGCGCCTTCACACCGGCCTGCTTGCATAACCGGATCCAGGCCTGGCCGATGCGATCGGGCGGGAGAGGATCGGCGGAGCTCGGCGTCTTCCGGAACACGAAGTCGGTCGGCTCTGGCGGTGTGCGTTCTCCGAGTCCGAGTTCGACTGCTCGAGCCCGGTGCACGCGCAGCAACTCGGCGGTCTCCTCGTCGAGACCGACGTTGCGAACTGCATGCGTCTTCGTCCCTTGGACGATCAGCTGGTTGTCGACGTCGATGACCGCGCGGCGGATGAGGACTCGGACCGGATCGCTGTCGAAGTCGATGTCCTGCCATTGCAGTCCGCACACTTCACCTCGCCGACATCCGGTCGCGGCGAGCAATCGGAACGCGAGCGCGTTCTCCGGGTTGCGCGACGTCTTGGCGCGCTCGAGCACGCGAAGCACGTCCTCCACAGTCGGAGGCCTGATCTCGTCGCGGTGCACACGCGGGGCAGTCGCACGATCGACCGGGTTGCGATCGATCAGATCCCATCGCAGCGCTTGAGCGAACGCGGCACGCAGCAGCGCGTGAAATCGCACCACGGTCGCCGGCTTGCGCTTACCGACGATTGAGAGGTGGCGATACAGATCATCGACGAGCTTCGGCGTGACCTTGCTCAGCGGTTGCGACTTGAACCCTTCCGGCAACTGCAGCACGAGACGTCGGTAGTTGTAGAGCGTCGATGCTGAACGGCCGAGGTGCTCGATGTGCGCGAGCCACTCCGTCAGCAACTCGCCGACGGTCTTGGCGGCCGCGGCCACGACGCCGCGATCGACCTCGGCGACGAGCGCGGTGAGCTTGCGCTCGGCTTGACGCTTTGTCCCGCGGACTCCGCGCACCCGGTAGCGCTGCTTGCCCGTGAGCGGATCCCGACCCTCGTAGACCCGCAGCTGCCAGTAGCCCGGCGACTTCTCGCGCATCGATCCGCGCATGCATGGCACCGTAACGTGGGTCATGGCCCAAGTCCATGGCCCATTCGGAACCGGAGGACACTTTCGTGTCCTTCTGATCACAGCTCAACGCTTTGACCAGGACTTCTCTGTTGCGCCCCCGGAAGGATTCGAACCTTCGCACACGGTTTAGGAAACCGACGCTCTATCCCCTGAGCTACGGGGGCCGAAATGGTTGTCACCGGTCCGACCGGCAGCCGAGGCCCGACCCGAGGCCGAGCACCGGCTTGACCTCAGCGCGAAGATCCGACCACTGGCGGACGAGTTCGAGGAGTCTCCCATGGCCGACGTTGCCACCCGTCCCGGAGGAGCCGCGCCCGAGGCGTTCGCGCCCGTGGCACCCAGCATCTACGTCGCACCGACGAAGATCGCCAAGGACACCTACGTGATCCACCAAGTGCAGGAGGCGCTCGGCCAACCGCTCTTCGTCTACCTCAATTCCATGGTGATCCTCGGCCGGGAACCGGTCATCGTGGACACGGGCACGCCCGCCAACCGGTCGCAGTGGATGGACGACGTCTTCTCCCTCGTCGAACCGAAGGACGTGCAGTGGGTGTTCCTCTCCCACGACGACGTCGACCACAGCGGGAACCTCGACCACGTGATGTCGTTGTGCCCGAACGCGAAGCTCGTGTGCAACTGGGCGATGATCGAACGCCACACCAACTGCTTCAACTTCCCGCTCGACCGGTGCCGTTGGATCATGCACGAGGACGCGTTCGACGTCGGTGATCGCACGCTGCGTGCCGTGCGTCCGCCGGTGTACGACTCGCCGACGACACGTGGGTTGTTCGACGCCACGACCGGGGTCTACTGGGCGGTCGACACGTTCGCCACGCCGCTGCCCGATCCGAACCTCGGCATCGACGACCTCGATCCCGAGTTCTGGCAGTTCGGGATGACGATGTTCGCGTTCGGGGCGGTGAGCCCGTGGCTGACGATGCTCGACGCCGACAAGTACGGCCGCTACGTCGACACGTCGCAGGATCTCGGCATGACGACGATCGCCGGCTGCCACACGCCGGTCATCGAGGGCGATCGCATCGCGCAGGCCTTCGACATCGTGCGTGGCTTCCCGGACACGGAGCCGCCACCGCTGCCCGACCAGTCCGTGCTCGACGAGATCATCGCCGCCACGTCGCTGCCGCCCGCCTGACGGCACGCACCCTCGCCTGCGTGGGGCAGGATCGGGGGGTGACGACGACCGAGCAGCCCGTCATCGACGTCCTCGACCGCGCCTTCTGGCAGCGCAACCCGCACGACGCGTGGGCATGGGCGCGTGCGAACGATCCGGTTCATCGTGACGACCGCTCGGGCATCTGGTGCATCACCAAGCACGCCGATGTCCTGTGGGTCGAACGGAACGCGGAGATCTTCTCGTCCGACTCGGCGTACCGGCTGAACGAGTCGCCGGGCGAGTCGAACATGATCGCCGAGGACGATCCCGTCCACCTCCACCAGCGGCGCATGGTGAACCGCCGCTTCACCCCACGGGCAGTGAAGGCGCAGACCGACATGTTGCAGGCGATGATCTACGCGCTGGTCGATCCGCTCACACCGCGCGGCCGCACCGAGGTAATCGAGGATCTCGCCGGTCAACTGCCCGCCCGCTTCACCGCCAAGTTGCTCGGCCTCGACGAGGACGAGTGGTGGCGCACGCTGAAGGGTTGGAGCGAACGGCTGATGCGTCTCGACGCCGCGCCGCAGGACAACGAGGTCATCTTCGCCCTCATGGGCACGCTGCAAGAGTTGATGGCGACGGTGGTCGAGAAGACCGACGAGTTCCGCCGCTGTCCCGCCGAGGGGCTCATGTCCACGTGGGCCAACGCCTCGATGCTCGACGGCGAACCGATGTCGGTGGAGACGGTGTTCCACGAGACCGGACTCTTCGTGTCCGGTGGTTCGGAGACGACGCGCACCGCGATCGCGCACGGGTTGCGCACGTTCTGCGATCACAACGACCAGTGGGAGCTGCTGCACGAGCATCCCGAGCACCTGCGCACGGCGGTCGACGAGGTGATCCGTTGGGTCACGCCGCTCAACAACATGTTCCGCAAGGCGACCCGCGACGTCGAGCTGCGCGACAAGACGATCCGCGCCGGTGACCGCGTGATGCTCGTGTACCCGTCGGCCAACCGCGACGAGGACGTCTTCGACGACCCGTTCACCTTCGACGTGACGCGGGCGCCGAACAACCACGTCGCCTTCGGGTACGGCACGCACTTCTGCATCGGTGCCAACTTGGCCCGCCACGAGCTCGAGCTGCTCTTCGGCAAGCTCACGCGGGACTGGACCAACCTGCGCGCCGTCACCGAGCCCGACGTCGAGCCCAACCACTTCGCCCGCGCCGTGCGGTCCTTCGAGCTCGCCTTCGACCCGCGATGAGTTCCGCACGCCGCCGTCGTCGTACTGCCGAACGTCACGCAACCAGGAGGGCATGCGATGCCACGCACTGACAGCTTCCCGACCGGCGCACCGTGCTGGACCGACCTGTTCACGTCCGACACCGACAAGGCGGTGCAGTTCTACGGCGAGCTGTTCGGGTGGACGGCGGAGGAGCCGAACGCCGAGTTCGGCGGCTACTTCAACTTCCGCCTCGACGGCGTGCGTGTCGCGGGCTGCATGAAGAACGATCCGAGCACCGGCCAGCCCGATGTGTGGTCGGTGCACCTCGCCACCGACGACGTCGAGAAGGTCGTCGAGACGGTGCCCGCCCACGGTGGCCAGGTGATCTCGCCGGCCATGCAGGTCGGCAACCTCGGCACCATGGCGATCCTCCTCGACGCCGGCGGCGCGGCCGTTGGCGCGTGGAAGGCCATGGAGCACACGGGGTCGGGGATCGTCGGCGAGCCCGGTGCGCCGAGCTGGTTCGAGCTGCACACGCGCGACTACGACGCGTCCGTCGCCTTCTACCGCGACGTGTTCCGGTGGGACGCGCACACGATGAGCGACACGCCCGAGTTCCGCTACACGACGTTGTTCGAGGGCGACGCCGCGGCCGCGGGGATCATGGACGCCGCCACCTTCCTTCCCGAGGGAGTGCCCGCGCACTGGGCCGTGTACTTCGGCAGCGCGAACACCGATGCGTCGCTCGAGACCGTCGTGCGCCTCGGCGGGTCGGTGGTGATGCCGCCGGAGGACACGCCGTACGGCCGGCTGGCCGCGGCCGCCGATCCGACCGGTGCGAGCTTCCGCCTCATCCAGCCACCCGCCGCCTGAGCCATGTGACGGACCGTGCCGGGTGCCTCTAACCTCCGGCCGAAGGGAACCGGAGGGGGCACGTGGCCGAGCAAGTACCCATCGTCAACTACCTCGCGCTGGGCGACGATCCGCATCTCGTCGCCCACGAGTGCACGAGCTGCGGCGCGCGGTTCTTCGATCGCCGCAACGCGTGCGCGTCGTGCAGCGGCCGGGACTTCCGTGACGTCGAGCTCAGCCGCCAGGGCGAGCTGCGGGCGTTCACGATCGTGGCGTTCGCCGCGCCCGGCGTGCCGGTGCCGTTCGTCGCAGGCGTGGTCGACTGCGACGGCACGAGCGTGCGGGGGAACGTGATCAACATCGAGCCCGATCCCGAGCACGTGAAGCTCGGGATGAAGGTGAAGTTGGCGACGTATTCGTTGGGAACCGACGACAACGGCACCGAGGCCATCGGCTTCGGGTTCGAGCCGGTCTGAGAAGGAGCGCATCATGGCTGACGACGTCTGGATCCTCGGCATCCACATGACGAAGTTCGGGAAGCACCCGGACAAGGACACGGTCGACCTCGCTGCCGAGGCCGCCCTCGCCGCGCTCGATGATGCCGGTGTGACGATGAAGGACATGGGCGTGCTCGCCGCCGGCAACCTGATGGCGGCCAGTGCCGGCATCGGCCAGCAGCTGCAGAAGCAGGTGGGCCAGACCGGCATCCCCGTGTACAACGTCGCCAACGCGTGCGCCACGGGCGCCACCGCGCTGCGCACCGCGATCATGGCGGTGAAGGCGGGCGAGTGCGACATGGGCCTCGCCGTCGGTGTCGAGAAGCTCGCCGGTGCGGGACTGCTCGGCGCCGGTGGACGCAACAAGTCCGACGAGCACAAGTGGGAGCCGCACGGCCGCTACGGCGCGGTCGCCACCGTCGACGGGCGCATCGGCACGGAGACGATGCCGGGTGTGTTCGCGCAGGTCGGCATGGAGTACCTGCACCGCAACCAGTACGAAGGCACGGAGTTCGAGCTGTTCGCGCGCATCAGCGAGAAGAACCACATGCACTCCACGCTGAACCCGCTCGCCGCGTACACGAAGAAGATGTCGCTCGACGAGATCATGAACGACGTCATGATCGCCTACCCCAACACGCGTCCGATGTGCTCGGCGAACTGCGACGGTGCGGCTGCCGCCGTCGTCGTGTCCGACGCGAAGTTGAAGACGCTCGATCCCGACCAGCGCCGGCGCGCCATCAAGGTGTCGGCGTCGATCCTCACGTCCGATCCGTGGGAAGAGGCGTGCCAGATCCTGCCGAACGTCAACACGCTGACCCGCAACGCGGCGAAGCAGGCGTACGAGCAGGCGGGTGTCTCGCCGGAGGACCTCGACCTCGTCGAGCTGCACGACTGCTTCGCGACCGCGGAGCTCGTGCACTACGACAACCTGATGTTGTGCAAGCCCGGTGAGGCCGTGCCGTTCTTCGAGTCGGGCGCCACGTGGCGCGACGGCAAGACCCCCGTGAACGTGTCGGGCGGCCTGGAGTCGAAGGGCCATCCGATCGCCGCCACCGGCATCGCCAACATCTGGGAGGTGTGCCATCACCTGCGCGGTGAGGCAGGCGACCGCCAGATCCAGGGCGCCAAGGTCGGCCTCGCCCACGTGATCGGCCTCGGCTCCGCGTGCGGCGTGCACATCCTCGAGAAGGCAGCCTGACCGCAGATCCCGCGCCGCCGGTCCTCTGGCGGCCACCGGCGGACGCGTCGCGCGCCACGACGATCGGCCGGTTCATGGCGTGGCTCGCCGACGACCGCGATCTCGCGTTCGACGACTACGACGCGCTGTGGCAGTGGTCGGTGCGCGATCTCGCCGCGTTCTGGTCCTCGGTGTGGGACTTCTTCGAGGTCGACGCGGACGCGCCCTACGACGACGTGGTGGTGAAGGGCGATGGCGTCGCGGGCGCGCGGTGGTTCCCCGGCGCGCGCCTCAATTACGCGCACCACGCGTTGCGCCACCTCGACCGCGGCGTCGCGCTGATGGGTCGATCGCAGACGCGCCCACCCGTCGACGTCACCGGCGACGAGTTGCGCGCCCAGGTGGCGCGCGCCGCGGAAGGACTGCGCCGGCTCGGTGTCGGCGTCGGCGATCGCGTCGCCGCCATCGTCCCGAACGTGCCGGAGGCGATCGTCGCGTTCCTCGCCACCGCGTCGATCGGCGCGACGTGGACGAGCTGCGCGCCCGAGTTCGGCGTGCAGGCCGTGCTCGACAGGTTCGGGCAGGTGACACCGAAGGTGCTGCTCGCCGTCGACGGCTACCGCTACGGCGCCCGTGACGTCGACCGTCGTGACGCGCTCGCCGAGATCCGGCGCGGGTTGCCCACGTTGATGGCGACCGTCGTGTTGCCGTACCTCGACGCGTCGACCGCGGTGGACGGCACGATGACGTGGGACGACCTCCTCGCCCACGACGCGCCCTTCACGTGCACGCCGGTGGCGGCCGACCATCCGCTGTACGTCCTGTACTCGTCCGGCACGACCGGTTTGCCGAAGCCGATCGTGCACGGGCACGGCGGCATCCTGCTCGAGCACCTGAAGGTGCTCGGCCTGCACGCCGACATGGGGCCGTCCGACCGCTTCTGCTGGTTCACCACGACGGGTTGGATGATGTGGAACTACCTCGTGTCCGGCCTGCTGCACGGCGCCACGCTCGTGCTCTTCGACGGCGACCCCGGATGGCCGGACCTCTCGACGCTGTGGCGCCTCGTCGCCGACGAGCGCATCACGTGGTTCGGTGCCAGCGCGCCTTTCCTCATGGCGTGCCGCAAGGAGGGGTTGACGCCGGGTACGTCGTTCGACCTGTCGTCGCTGCGCGCCGTCGGCTCCACGGGCGCGCCGCTGCCGGCAGAGGGTTTCCGGTTCGTGTACGAGCACGTGCGCGACGACGTGTTGCTGTCGTCGATCAGCGGCGGCACCGACGTGTGCTCCGCGTTCGTCGGCGGTTGCCCGCTCGTGCCGGTGTGGGAGGGCGAGATCTCGTGTCGCTACCTCGGTGCGGCCGTCGAGGCGTTCGACGCGCACGGACGTGCGGTGGTCGGCGAGCAGGGTGAGCTCGTCATCACGCAACCGATGCCGTCGATGCCGGTCGGGTTGTGGGGCGACGACGACGGCGCCCGCTTGCGCGCTGCCTACTTCGACGCGTTCCCGGGCGTGTGGCATCACGGCGACTGGATCACGATCACCGACCGCGGGAGCTGCACCATCAGCGGCCGTTCGGACGCCACGTTGAACCGTGGCGGCGTGCGCATCGGCACGGCGGAGGTCTACGCCGTCGTCGAGTCGATCGACGCGGTGAGCGACAGCCTCATCGTGCACCTCGAGGACGGCGAGGACGGCACCGGTCGCCTCGTCCTCTTCGTCACGCTCGCCGGCGGTCGGGAGCAACTTCCCGACGACGTCGTGGCCGCCATCCGCACCGCGTTGCGGACCGAGTTGTCACCCCGTCACGTCCCCGACGAGATCCACGTCGTGCCCGCCATCCCCACCACGCTGTCGGGCAAGAAGCTCGAGGTGCCGGTGAAGCGCATCCTCGCCGGGGCCGACCCGTCGACGGTGGCGAGCCGCGACTCGCTCAAGGACCCGACCGCGCTCGACCCGTTCGTCGCGCTGGCGCGCGCTCGCCGCTGACCGACCGCGGGCGGGGGTGCCGGCCCCGCGTGGGTCACGCGTGCGTGGGGTCGAGTGCCCAGCGTGCGACGGCCTGCCAGCGTTCGATGAGCGCGGCACCGCCGTCGCGGACGGCGGTAGCGAGGTCGGCGGCGTCGTGCTGCATCGCGAGGAGGATCGCGATCGTGAGCAACCACTCGGTGACCTCGATGCTGTCGGCGATGTGGTCCTGCAAGGCAGGGACGGTGGCGAGGTTGGCGGCGCGGATCGCCGTCGCGTCGGCGCCGGAAGGAACGACGGGCTCGTACGGGCGCGAGTCGAGACCCGCGTCGAGGGCGGGCATGGACACGGACGCCGTGAACGCATTGCGCTTGCCGGTCGCCGCGAGGTTGCCGGTCCAGTCGCGCAGCGCCTTCCAGCGGTCGAGGTCGTCGCTGAACCACGACACCGCGCGGGCGGACCACTTCTGCGTGTCGTCGTTCCACACCCGCCGCGGGCCCGCGGGCCGGCTGAGGTTGTCGGCCCACGTCATCGCCGCCATGTCGGCTCGCTGCGCGACGTCGACGTAGACGCCCGTCCACACGGCGATGGCGGAAGCCCGCGGGTCGAATCGCGACCGGTACCGCGCCAACCACTTGTCGTAGGCCGCCGTCCCGTGCACGGGATCGAAGTCGTGGTCGCACTCCAGGAACACGAGGTCGTCCGCCGACATCTGGCGTCCGGTCCCGGTGAAGGAACGTTCGAGCGACCGCACGCACGCGTCGACGGCGTCGTCGAACTCGCGTGGTCGGTCACCGTTCTCGGCCAGCCAGCGGGCCTTGCGGGCATATGCCGCGGCGACGTTGTAGCGAACGGTGGACTCGAGCTCCGGTGTGCGTCGCAGGAACCCGAGTGCGCCGAGCCGCACACGCCACAGCCGCGCTGCCGCGTACGCCAGCCGCCACCCGCTGCGCTCGGTCATCCGGTCGTACTGCGTGCCCACGTGGTTGGCGCGCAGGAGGTCCTGTACGGAGTGGCGATGGCGCCGGAACAGCCAGAGGTCGCCGGCGTACATGCGGCGCTGGCTCAGCCAGAGTGCGCCCCACCACATGTACGGCAACTTCGCCCGGCGCAACGCAAGGCGCCATTCGCGGTTGGCCAGGTCCGTGAACGAGCGACTCGCTTCGGCGGGCGATGCGTCCGGTGCCGGTGTGCCGGGGAGGATCGCTCGGATGCGGTCTCGCTTGTCGTCGTCATTCGGCCACGCGGCGGCGAGTTGCAACGCGTTGGTGAGCGTCAGCGCGAGCTGGTCGTGTGCGAGGTACGTGCGTCCCTGTGCCCGGACGGCGCGCGCCGCGTGCCACAGCGCGAGGAGGAGGTGCGTGCCGGTCTCCGCGTCGCCGCTTCGCAGCGCGTCGTCCGACGGCAGCGGACGCGACAGGGCGAGGTGGTTGTCGTTGAGCGCCAGGTCGATGAGGGAGTTGTTCGGCTCCGCCGCCGCTGCCCGGTCGAGCTTCTCGACGGCGGCCAGGTAACTGCAGCTCTCGTAGTCCTGTTGCGCCTCGTAGTAGAGCTGCAGCGCACCCGCGTCCGTCCACCGCCAGCACGACGGCGTGCGACGCTTCACCTCGGGCTCGTCGGTGAGACGGCGGTACACGGCGTACGCCGCCTTGATCGCCGCCGTCTCGTGATCCTTGCCGTGGAAGGCGTCGATGCACAGCGTCCGCCCCGTCGCCGCCTCGTCGAGTTGCACCGTTACGCGGCACGGCTCGGCGGCGTTCGACGGATCGCCGTCGGCCACCGCCGTCACCGTGTAACCCGTCGAGATCGACAGCGCGCTCTTGATGCCGTCCACGAGCTGGCCGAACCGACCCGTCTCGCCCGCGGTCCCGAACACGTCGGTGACGTCGACGGCGATGTCGCTGAGGCTGCCGTGGAGCTGTCCGGGCAGCACGCCCGCCTTGGCGAGACGATCGCGCATGACCTCCGCGAGGTTGGTCGCGGCGTCGTTGCTCTTCGGTGCGTCGATCTTCTGGATCACGATCGAGTTGATCGAACGCTCGCGGCGCCAGCGCAGGAGCTGGCGGAACCCGACGAGCAGCAGGCCGACGGTGACGAACCACGCGATGGCGGCCACGATCGACTTCGTGCTGTCCGCCAACACGAGCGGCTCCCCGGGCAACCACGAGGTCGCCCACTTGGTCACGCGGTTCGCTTGGTCGAACGACCAGTCGGTGAAGGTCCGTCGCGGCGGAAGCCGTGACGAACCACCGACCGCGCACGACTTCGTGACGTCGTCGACGTCTGCCCGCAGCAGCGAGTCGTACGACGATCTCGCACGCTCGAGGTCGCCGCGCTTCGCCGCCTCTGCCGCGACGACGCACTCGTTCGGTATGGCAGGCGCGGTCGCGTCGAACTGCGCCCGCGCGCACGATCGCTCCTCGATGGTGGCGCTCGGGTCGGCGACGATCTTCTTCGCGGCGTCTGCTGCGCCCGCGGGGTCGGTCGTGGCCTGTTGCCGCACGGCGACGCACTTCGGCGGCAGCAACGGATCGACACCGGCGGCAGGCGTGTCGTCCCGCCAGGCGGTGAAGACGATCGCGACCGGGATGCCGAAGCACAGGATGATCGCCACCCACCGACGCCCTCTCGTGACCATCGCATCCACCTGGCGATCCGCCGCACCGAGCGCCGCAACGCTAGCGATCCATCGCCGTCCCGTCTTCGTCCATCGTGGCGTCGCCCCCCGTTTCGATGGTCACTGCACGACAGTCGGGGCCCGGTGCGGGCAGGCGGCGGCTGGAGCAGACTCCGAGGATGCGAGCGCCCGGGCGGGACGGCCCTTGAACGTCGAGCTCGACCCCGACCTCGATGCCGCGATCGCGCTGGCGGACGTCTTCGACGCGCTCCTCGTGGCGATGGAGGAGAACGAGGACGGGGTGCGCCGCCAGCTCGACCTCGCCTCGCTGCACGACTTCCGGGTCGCCGTCCGCCGCACGCGCTCGATCGCCCGTCTCGCTCGCCCGCTGCTGCCGGACGCGATGACGAGGTTGTGGAAGGCGGACTGGAAGTGGTTGGCGGGCGTCACGAGCGAGGCGCGCGACCTCGACGTCTTCCTCGAGGAGCTTTCGGTGGACGGCGACGGGTTGCGCGAGCTGGCGGATCGGGCCCGCGCCCGTCGGGCGTCCACGCAGGCGAGGCTCCGCACCGCGCTCGACGGGGATCGCTACCGGGCGTTGCAGCGTGGCTGGCGCGCAGGGATCGCCGAGCTGCGCACGGTGGGCATGGCAGGCACGGGGACCGACGCCGCCACGCTCGCTCGGCGTACGATCGCGGCGGCGTCGAAGCGGTTCGTGCACAGCGCGCGGGCGATCGACGAGGACGCGCCTGCGGGTGAGATCCACAAGGTGCGCAAGCGCGCGAAGCGTCTGCGCTACGCAGCCGAGTTGCTCGGGAGCGCGCTGCCGAAGCGCGAGGTGAAAGAGCTCGTCGCGGCGACGAAGCGGTTGCAGGACGAGCTCGGTCGCTTCCAGGACGCCGAGGTGCAACGCCAACTCGTCCGTGCCGTGCTCGACGATCCCACCCAGCCCTCGCCGTCCGCAGGCGCCGTCGCGGCCGGCGACGCGCTCGTCGAGCAGCTGACCGCCGCGCAGGCGGCGGCTCGACACGACCTGGTCAAGTCGCTGCGGAAGATGGCACGAACAGGGTCGTGACGTTCACCAGACGTCCTCGCCGCGGAGGACGACGTCGGCGCCGCCGTCGATGAAGATCACCTGCCCGGTCGTCTTGCTGTTGTCCGCGCTCGTCAACCAGTCGAGCAGGGCGGCGATCTCCTCGGGCTCGGCGTAGCCGCCGAGCGGCATCGGCACCGCGTCGTCGACGATGGCGTGCCAGGTCGGGTCGGCGAGCAGGGGCGCGGTCATCGGCGTGCGCACCACACCGGGCGCGACCGCGTTGAGCGTGATGTCCGCGCCCGCCCACTCCGGTGTCGGCGCGTTGCGGCGCACCCAGCGCGACAACGCCCGCTTCGTCGATCCGTACACGAGCGGGCCCTTGCCCTCTGCGGCGCGCGTCGCTTCGTCCTCGTCGCCCGCGGTGCACGCGGTGACGATCGCCTCGTCGATGGCCTGGACACTGGCGATGGAGCTGATCGTGGCCGCTCGCGGCCGGTGGCCCTTGGCGAGCAGCGGGCGCAGTCCTTCGAGCGTGGCGACTGCGCCGAAGTAATTGACGCGCACCGTGACGGGATCGTCCGAGGAGACGCCCGCGCCCGCGACGACGGCGTCGACGGCGTCACCGGCGATGGCCCGCACACTGTCGACGAGCGCGGTGCGGCCGTCGGCCGTGGCGAGGTCGACGGTGACGTCGGCGTCGTGGAGGTCGACCGTGATCACGCGATGGCCCGCGTTCGTCAGGCGTGCGGTCGTCGCCGCGCCGATCCCGGACGCGGCGCCGGTGACGACGTAGGTGCGGGCGGGCATCGAACGATCCTAAGTGCGACGATGCGACGATGCCGCCAGTGGACGACGACCTCGTGGCCGCCGCGGAGCACAACTACCTCGGCGCGTGGCGCACGCTCGTGCGCCACGTCCCCGGTGGTGAGGTGCAGGAGACCGACGAGGCCATGTCGGTCGCCGTGCCCGCGCCGATCGCGTTCTTCAACTGCGCTTTCGTGAAGCCCGGTGTCGACCCGCGCACGCTCGTGGACGAGGTCCGTACGCACTACGAGGCGAGGCGGTTGCCGTTCAGCCTCCGGTTCCGCTCGCCGACGCCGCGCCTCGACGCCGAGTCACTCCGCGCCATCGGGCTGGCGGACGCGGGCACGAGCCCGCTCATGGTCGTCGATGCCGGCGCCATCGCGGCGCCCGCGGGGTTCGAGATCCGCACGGTCGACGCGCCGTCGTGGGAGCCGCACGTGCGCACCGTCGCCGACGGTTTCGGCATGCCCCGCGACCTCCTGCGCGAGCTGTTCACCCCCGCGCTGCTCGACAGCGGCGTCTACGCCGGGTTCGTGCTGGTCCTCGACGGCGAGGTGGTGTCGACCGCCGCGCTCATCGTCACCGACGACGTCGCCGGTGTGTACAACGTCGCCACGCCCGCCCGGTGGCGGGGACGTGGCTTCGGCGAGGCCGTGACGCGGGCGGCGGTGGCCGAAGGCGCCCGTCGCGGTTGCCGCCTCGCCACCTTGCAGGCATCGGAGATGGGACTGCCGATCTACGAGCGCATGGGGTTCCGCACGGTCACGCACTGGGACACGGCGACGAGCCCGTGAGCGATGTCGTCCTCGCCGACGCCACCGAGGCGGATCGGGCCGGCGTGCTCGAGATCTTCACCGACGTCGTCGCGCGGGGTGACGGGTATCCCGAGTCCGCCCCGCTGCAACCGGATCGCTTCGCGGCCAGTTGGATCGACCCACCGGTTGTCGTCGTGGCACGAGCCGCTGACGGCGTCGTCGGCGCGTACTACCTGAAGCCCAACTTCCCCGGTCGCGGCGCCCACATCGCCAACGCCGGCTACATCGTTGCCAGCGCGCAGAGAGGCAATGGCATCGGCACGCGGTTGGTCGAGGACTCGATCGTGCGCGCCCGCGCCGCCGGCTTCGACGCCATCATGTTCAACCTCGTCTTCGCGTCGAACCCCGCACGCGCCCTGTACGAGCGTCTCGGGTGGCGCGAGATCGGGCGCATCCCGCGCGGCGTCGACGACGAGCCGGCCATCATCTACTGGCGCGACGTGTGAGCGTCGCGCCCCTCACACGACGGCGAGCAACAGCTCCTGCGCCACCGACGCGACGACGTTGCCGTTCTCGTCGCGCATGACCGCGCGCAGCAAGCCTCGGCCTCCGGCGTTCACCAGCGACTGCACGTCGAAGAAGAGCCACTGGTCGGCTCGGGCCGGACGGTGGAACCAGACGGCGTGATCGAGGCTGACGATGCCGTTCGTGTCCCCCTCGAGCTGGAGCGGGCGGGCGCCGAGGTCCGTCCAGTCGCTGGCGAACGCCAACAGCGCGGCATGGACGTGGGCGTCGTCGGGCAGGCGATACGGGATCCGGAACCAGTGCCGGTGCGTCGATGCTCGCACGCCGTGCTCGTCGGGCGGCGTCGGGCCCAGTCGCACCGACTCCCACGGCCCCGGACCCGGCTCGGCCGTCGATTCGTCGCGCGGCGGCAGTGGCGTCGCGCGCAGCACGTCGTAGTCGTAGCCGTCGGTGTCCGCCGTGTACGAACACGTCATCGTGAACACGTCCTTGCCGTCCTGCGACGCGTCGAGGCGGTGCGTCGCGAACGAGCGTCCCTCGCGCAACGGCACGATCCGGTAGTCCACTGGTGATGTGGCGCGCACCGGCCGCAGGAAGTACGCGTGCAACGAGTGCATGCGCCGCCCGTCGGGTGCGTGCGCGGTGGCGGCCTCGACGGCGCGGCCGAGCACGAGACCGCCGAAGAGGTAGTCCCAGTCGGCATCCGGCGGACCGAGCAGCTCGTCGATCACGACAGGACCGTAGTGTGGGCCACGGTGAGCACGATCGACGGCCGCAAGTGGCTCGAGCGCCGCGCCGCGTTCCTCGAAGGCGAGCTGGCGAACGCGCCGGACGACGATCGCCGCCGCGCCATCGAGGCGGAGCTCACCGACGTCCGCGCCGAGCTCGACCGGTCGACGCGGCGATGGTGGCGCTTCTGGGCCATCGGCGGGCGGCTGCCGTAGCGGTGGACATCGCGGCGTTCCAGCAACTCATGGCCGAGACGTACGGCGAACGCGATCGCGCACGGGGTCTGCCGAGCGCGATCGCGTGGCTCGCCGAAGAGGTGGGCGAGCTGGCGCAGGCCGTGCGCAAGGGCGACCGCGCGCAGCAGTTGCACGAGCTCGGCGACGTCCTGGCGTGGCTGGCGTCGATCGCGCACCAGCTCGATCTCGGGCTCGACGACGCCGCGCAGCGGTATGCCGGCGGCTGCCCGCGGTGCGGCAACCGCCCGTGCACGTGCTGACTACGCGCGCGCCAGCTCGTACTTGTAGCCGAGGCCGCGGATCGTGACGATGCGCTCGGGCTTCGACGGTTCGGGTTCGACCTTCGCGCGCAGGCGCTTGATGTGCACGTCGAGCGTCTTGGTGTCGCCCACGTAGTCCGACCCCCACACGCGGTCGATGAGCTGATCGCGCGTCAACACCCGGCCCGCGTTCTGCAGCAGCAGCTCGAGCAACTCGAACTCCTTCAGCGGCAACGACACCGACGCGCCCCGGATCACGACCTCGTGCCGTTGCGGGTCGAGCGTGACGTCACCGACCTCGATGGCGTCGCCCGACACCTCGTCGGGTTCCTCCGCCGGCGTGCGCCGCAGCACGGCGCGGATCCGGGCGACGAGCTCGCGCAACCGGTACGGCTTCGTGACGTAGTCGTCGGCGCCGACCTCGAGGCCGACGACCGTGTCGAGCTCGGAGCCCTTGGCCGTGACCATGATGACGGGCACGCGGCTCTTGGCGCGCAGCTCCCTGCACACGTCGATGCCCGAGAGCTTCGGCAACATCACGTCGAGCAGCACGAGGTCGGGATGCACGGCATCGAAGAGCGGGAGCGCCTCGGCGCCGTCACGGGCGACGTGCACGCGGAACCCCTCCCGTTTCAGCCCCACGGTGAGCGCGTCGACGAAGGAGTCCTCGTCCTCGACGACGAGGATCGTGGCGTTGGGGGACGTCATGACCGTGACCTCTCTGTGACGGGTTCGGACCGGGCGGGGCTGGGCGCCGTGTCGTGGTGACGGGGAAGCGTCAAGGTGAACGTCGACCCTCCACCCTGCTGGGACTCGACCCGTACGTCGCCGTCGTGGTTGACGGCGACGTGGCGAACGATAGCGAGCCCGAGCCCCGTCCCCCCCGTCTCGCGGCTGCGCGCCCGATCGACCCGGTAGAAGCGCTCGAAGATGCGGTCGAGATCGCGCGAAGGGATGCCGACGCCGTGGTCGCGCACCGCGATGTCGACGGCGCGCTGGTCGGCCGTCACGGTGATCTCGACGGAGGACCGTGGCTCGCTGTACTTCACCGCGTTGTCGACGAGGTTGTAGAGCGCGGACACGAGTTGGCGGCGGTCGCCGAGGACGGTGACGTCGGTGTCGACGGAGTCCGCGTGCAACGTGATGTCGTGTTGCTCGGCGGCGGGGCGGATGCGCTGCAACGCCTCGTTCACGACGTCGTCGACGCGCACGACGTCGTGCTCGGGTGCCTCGTCGATCTCGATGCGCGACAGCTCCAGCAGGTCGTCGATGGTGCGCCCGACCCGCAGTGCCTCGGTGAGGATGCGCTCGGCGAGGCGGCCGAGCACCTCGCGGTCGTCCTCGCCGAGCAGCGTCTCGGCCAGGAGGCTGATGGCACCGACGGGCGTCTTCAGCTCGTGGCTGATGTTGGCGACGAAGTCCCGCCGCACCGCCTCGAGGCGTCGGCGCTCGGACACGTCGTCGATGAGCACCACCGCGCCCGCAGACGGCTGGTCGCTGTCGAGCGGCCATGCGGACAGGACCAGCGTCCGCTGCGGGGGGCCGTACTGCTCCAGCGTGCGCCGCGCCGACACGCCGGCCAGCGCGCCCTGCAGCAGGTCGTCGATGGCGGCGCTCACCATCACCTCGGTGTGGCGTCCGGTCGCGAACCGCGACGCCGACACGTTCGTGTAGACGATCGCGCCGCTGTCGTCGCACATGATCACGCCGAGCGGGAGTGCGTCCACGGCGCGCTGCATGTTCGCCGCGCCGGCGATGGCGGCGTCGACGTCGGCGCGGAGTTGCGCGGCGTCACGGGCGGCAGCCGCCGCGACCTGCGTGGCGTGCGCGCGCGTGCGCACGACGAGGACTGCCAGCACGATCGCCACCGCGGTGACCAGCGCCGCGTACAGGGCCATGTGCGCGCTACCGCACCTCGGCGACGAGGTGGTTGGGGTCGCCCGTCAGCAGGTAGCGCAGGCGGGCACCGATGATGGCGGCGTGGTCGCCGATGCGTTCGAGCGAGCGACCGGCGTAGCACGTGGACACGGCGATGCGCACCGCATCGGGTCCCTGGAGGCACAGCACCTCCGCCATCAGCCGGTCGAAGTAGATGTCCATCGGCGCCGACGAGGTCGCGACGTCGGCGGCGCGGGCGAGGTCCATCACGGCCCACGCCCCGAGTGCTTCGCGGTACCGCTCGACGGCCCGGTCCGCCATCGTGACGAGGATGTCGAAGGTCGCCCTGCTCTCCGCCAGGAACTGGCGGTCGGGCGCCAGCTTGATGACGCGCAGCGCGAGATCGCCGATGCGCTCGAGCTCGGAGAGCACACGCAGCACCGACACCACGAAGCGCAGATCCGACGCGACGGGCGCTTCGCGGCGCAGGAGGTCGTAGCAACGCTCGGTCAACGAGACGTTCATCGCGTCGATCTCGTCGTCGGCGACGAGCGACGCGGCCACGACGCCGACGTCGCCGTCGCACAGCGCGGTGCGCATGCGTTCGAGGTTCTGGTCGACGCGCACGCCCATCAGCTCCACCTGGAGGCGCAGCTGCTCGAGCTCGGCGTTGAACGCCGAACGGACGGGGCTGCCGTCGGTCACCCGAACCGGCCGGTCACGTAGCTCTCCGTCCGTGGGTCCGACGGGTTGGCGAAGATCGTCTGTGTCGGTGCGTACTCCACCAGGATGCCCGAGCGGTTGCCGCCCGTCTCGTCCGCCTCCGCGGTGAAGAACGCCGTCATGTCCGAGGCGCGGGCCGCCTGCTGCATGTTGTGGGTGACGATCACGATCGTGTACTCGGTCTTGATCTCGGCCATGAGGTCCTCGATGCGCGCCGTCGACATCGGGTCGAGCGCCGAGCACGGCTCGTCCATGAGGATGACCTCGGGATCGATGGCGATGGCGCGGGCGATGCACAGGCGCTGCTGCTGACCACCGGACAGGCCGAGCGCGGACTTGCCGAGCCGGTCCTTCACCTCGTCCCACAGCGCGGCGCGCTGCAACGCACGCTCGACGACGTCGTGCAGCGCCCGCTTCGACGTGCCGGCGATCTTCGCGCCGTAGGCGACGTTGTCGAAGATGGACTTGGGGAAGGGGTTCGGCTTCTGGAAGACCATGCCGATGCGGCGGCGCACCTCGGTGACGTCGACGTCGTCGGCGTAGAGGTCGATGCCGTGGTAGTCGATGCGTCCCTCGATGCGGGCGCTGCGCACGAGGTCGTTCATGCGGTTGAAGCACCGCAGCACGGTCGTCTTGCCACAGCCGGACGGGCCGATGAACGCCGTCACCTGCTTCTGGCGGATCTGCAGCGTCACGTCGCGCACGGCGTGGTGCGTGCCGTAGAAGACGTTCAGCCCTTCGACGTCGAAGACGATGCGACCCTCGGGCTCGACCGGGTGGTCGTCGATCGACAGCCCCTGCGTGAGGTCGATGGTCGGTGTTGCGGTGTGTTCGGTCATGTGGGGAGCCTCTTCCGACGTCATGCCTGCGTGAGTGCGAAGCGGGAGGTGACCAAGCGGGCCAGCAGCGTGAAGACCAGGACGAGCACGATCAACGTCAGCGCCGCGCCCCAGGCGAGCGGCTCGCCGCCCGGCTGCGTGACGTTGGAGAAGATCTGCGTCGACAGCGCGGTGTTGTTGCCGGTGAGGTGGGCGTTGAGGAACCGTGTCGAGCCGATCGTCAACAGCAATGGTGCAGTCTCTCCCGCAGCCCTCGCCACGGCGAGCATGCACCCGCTCGTGATGCCGGGGATGGCGGCGGGCAGCGCCACCGTCAAGGTCATCCGCGACGTGCGAGCGCCGAGCGCGAGGCTCGCTTCCCGGAGGCTGTCCGGCACGAGCTTGAGCATCTCCTCGGTCGATCGCACGACGATCGGCAGCATCAAGCACGCCAGCGCGAGCGCGCCTGCGATCGCCGAACGTCCGTTGACGCCGCGCGGTACCACCCACACCGCGTACAGGAAGACGCCCATGATCACCGACGGCACGCCCGTCATCACGTCGGTGAGGAAGCGCAGGGCCCGCGCCAGCCGGCGGTCGCGCCCGTACTCGTTGAGGTACACCGCGCCGAGGATGCCGAGCGGCACGGCGAGCAACGTCGCCAGACCGGTGATGATCAACGTGCCGACGATCGCCGGCTCCATGCCGTAGACGACGGGTGCCACGTCGGTGGCGCCGAACTTCGACGCGAGGGCGGCAGACGCCACGTCGGGGATGTCGCTCGTGAACCAACTCGCGTTGATCACCGACGCACCCTTGCTCACCACGACCACGAGCACGGCGAACAGGGGGATGGCGGCGAGGAGGAACGCCGCGATCATCAAGATCGACGCGAACCCGTTGGTCAACCGGCGCCGGCGCGACATCGTCGAGCGCAGCAGCGGGGCCGGCTTCTCGGCGGGCGGGCGTTCGAGCGTCGTCGTCATGTCACGCGCCTCTCGATCGTTCGACGCGGCGGACGAGCAGGCGGGCCGCCACGTTCACGAGCAGGGTGAGCCCGACCAGCACGACGCCGAGGCCGATCAGCGCCGCCTGGAAGTCGCCCGACGCCTCGGGCAGCTGGCGCACGATGACCGACGGCATCGCTTCGCCGGGTGCGAACAGGTTGCTGGTGATCTGCGGGTTGGCGCCGATCACGAGCGCGATGGCGATCGTCTCGCCCATGGCACGGCCGAGGCCGAGCATGACGCCACCGACGATGCCGCCGGTGGAGTGCGGGAGCACGACGCCGCGCACCATCTCCCACCGGGTGGCACCGAGCGCGAGCGCACCGTCCTTGTCGTTGCGGGGGACGGTGAGGAACACCTCGCGGGTGATCGACGTGATGATCGGCGTGATCATCAACGCCACGATGAGCCCGGCGGTCATGAAGCTGCTCCCGCCGCCCGGGGGGCCGAACAGCGTCTTCAACACGGGGATGCTCTTCACGCTGTCGTGGATCGAGCCGTAGATGTCGTTCAGCTTCGGCCGCAGCACCAGGAAGCCCCACAGCCCGAACACCACCGACGGGACCGACGCCAGCAGGTCCATCACGGTCGTGATCCAGAAGCGCAGCCGGCGCGGCGCCAACTCGGTGACGAACAGCGCGATGCCGACGCTGAGCGGCACCGCGAACAGCACGGCGATCAGTGACACGACGATCGTGCCGTAGACGTAGGACCGCGAGCCGTACAGGTTGTTCACGGCATCGAAGCTGTCGCGCGTGAAGTACGACAGCCCTTCCTTCGAGAACGCAGGCCACGCGTGCTGCGTCATCGAGAAGACGATGCCGAACAGGATGACGAGCACGAGCAGCCCGGCGGCGAGCGCGAGATAGCGGAAGCTCGTGTCGGCCAGCGCGCGACGCCCGCCCCTCGTGAGAGGGGCGGGCGCCTTCGCGTCGGGGGGAGTGACGGTCGCGGTCGTCGTCAACCGACCGTGATCGTGTTGAGCTGCGCCAACGCCTTCTGCACGAGATCAGCGGGGAGCTTGGCGAAGCCCACCTGATTCGCCGTCGCCTGCGCATCCGTGAGGAGGTACGTCAACCAGCCCTTGATGTTGTTCTGCGTCGTCGCGTCCGGTTGCTTCTGGTACACGATGACCCACGTCGGCGACGTGATCGGGTAGGCGGCGTCACCGGCGGCGTTGATCGGGTCGTACGTGAGGTCGTCCTTCACCGTCGTACCGGCGAGCGCGGCGCTGGCGCCGTCGAGCGTCGGGGCGACGAACTTGCCGGCCGAGTTCTTGATCGACGCGAACACGAGGTTGGCGTTGACGGCGTCGGCGAGATCGACGTAACCGACGGCGCCCGGCGTCGACTTCACGAGAGTCGCCACGCCGCTGTTCTTCTCCGCGCCCTGGATCGTGGCGGGCCAGTTGACGGTGTCACCGGTGCCGAGCGTCCACGCCGTGCCACCCGCCTTGGTGAGGTACCTCGTGAAGTTGTTCGTGGTACCCGAGCCGTCGGAGCGGTGCACGACCACGATCGGGGTGTTCGGCAGGTTCACGCCCGGGTTGTCCGCCGCGATCTTCGGGTCGTTCCACGTCGTGATGGTCGCGGCGAAGATGCCACCCAACGTCTCGCCGCTGAGCTGCAGCTTGTCGACGCCGTTGAGGTTGTACGACACCGTGATCGGTGCCGCCACCGTCGGGAAGTACAGGACCGTGCCGCCCTGGAACTTGGGCTTGTCCTCGTCCTTGATGAGACTGTCGGTGCCCGCGAACTGCACGACCTTGTTCTGGAGGTCCTGCTTGCCGGCCGACGAACCGCTCTTGGTGTAGGTGATCGACAGGTTCGATGCCTTGCCGTGGAGGTCGGTGATGGCCTTCTGGTCGAAGGCGTCCTGGAACGTCGAGCCGGAGCCGTTCAGCGAACCGGACAGCGACGCGTAGTCGAACGCCGGTGTCGACGAGTTGCTGCTGCCCGTCGAGCTCGAGCTGTTGGTCGAGGTCTTGCTGCTCGAGCTGCACGCCGCCAGCAGGGCGAGCACGAGCAACAGCGCAGACGCCGCGAGGGGACGACGTGAGGTGTGCAAGACGTTGGTTCTCCTTCGGATTCCGTCCATGTCCCGCGCACCGTACGAAGCGCAGGTTTCGGTGCCGGAGTCACGAGGTGAACGGAGAGCAAACAGCCCGGGAACATCCGATGGCCGGCGATGGCGGCGGCGGTGCCGGCGGTGTGGGAGCCTTGGCCGATGCCGGAGACCCGCCGGGCGTTCGCCGAGGAGCTCGACCGCCTCCACCACGACGTGGTGCGCCTCGGCGCGCTCGCGCTCGAGGCCATCCACCGCACCAGCGACGCGCTGCTCGGCTTCGACCTCGGCGCCGTCGAGGACAACATCCGGGCCGACGCCGAGCTCGACCACCTGAGCGACAGCATCGAGGAGCGCATCTACGTGCTGTTCGCCACGCAGGCGCCCGTGGCGATCGACCTGCGGGCGATGGTCACGATGCTGCGCATCACGCACGAGCTCGAACGCATCGGCGACTACATGGTGAACATCGCGAAGGCGATCCGCCGCCTCCCGCCCGAGCCCCTCGAGCCCCGGATCGCGGGGATCATCGACCACATGCGCCGCCAGGCCGCCGCTCAGCTCGAGATCGCGCTGGAGGCGTTCGCCGAACGTGATCCCTCCAAGGTCGCCGGGCTCCCCGCCATGGACGACGAGATGGACGACCTCACGAAGGAGCTGTTCCGCGCCATCCTCCGTCCCGAGGCGGTGGGCGAGGAAGCGCTCCAGGCGGCGGTGCAGCTGGCGCTCGTCGGTCGGTACTACGAGCGCGTCGCCGACCACGCCGTGAACGTCGGCGAGCGCGTCGACTACATGGTCACCGGCACGTTCCACGAGCACACGACCCAGTGACCTGACCCCCGGCGGGGCGACCGTTGTGCATCGCGCCCCCCGTACGACCGACGCGATGCACGGACGAGGAGCGCTGTCGGAGGTTGCGGGTCAGCGCACCGTGGTGGCGAGCGCCTGGAGATCGGCGCACACCATCGTCGCCCCGCGGCACAGCACGTCGGCGATGACCTCGTTGCGCACGCCCGCGATGGCGCAGTCGTGGGCGGCGGCGAGGTGGCCGCCGAGCGAGTCGCGGATGCGGCCGAGGCGGTTGGCGAGCACGGGGACGGCCTGGTCGCGGGCCAGCGCGCCGAGGAGGTCGTCGACCTCGTCGAGCCGCCACCGCCCCTCGAGCAGGGTCTCCTCGGTGGCCCGACCGCGGAGCAGTTCGGCCGCCTGCTCCAACTGCCAGCACAGCGACGGCAGCGACGCGTCGAGGCGGCCGGTCGCGCTGTCGAGTTCGCTCGTCGGGACGTTCACGTGGCTCCTGGAGGAGTTCGCGCGCCCGGCCCCACCGCCCGGCGCCTCTGGTGCGACCCTACGCAGCCCTGCCTGTGGGCAACCAGTGGGTGAACGGTGTGGATTTCATGTGGACGGACGGTGTCCCGCGCTAGAAGTGCGCATGCCGAGATTGCGACAGGTCCCCCGGAGCGAGGCGGCGCCGTCCGTGCGCGCCATGTACGACTTCCTCTTCGGGGAGGGGCGTGACCCCGTCGCCGATCCCGTCGGGACGTCGAGTGGCACGCCGGGCGACTGGTGGACGACGTTCGCGCTCGTCCCCGCGGTGTTCGACCACGCCGTCGCCGGCTTCGTGGTGTACCGAGGCTCCGAGCACGTCCTCGATCCGAAGCTGCGCGAGCTCGGGCAGTGCCGTGCCGGGTGGGCGCGGGGAAGCCAGTTCGTGTTCTCGCAGCACTGCAAGGCCATGCGCACCGTAGGTTTCACCGAGGAGCAGGTGCAGGCCATCCCGTTCGGCGCCGGCGCGCCGTGCTGGTCACCCATCGAAGCGGCGGTGCTGGCGTACACCGACTGCCTCGTCTACGACGGCGGGCGAGTGCCCGACGCCGTGTTCGACGCGCTGCGTGCGGACCTGTCGGACGAGCAGATCCTCTACCTCACGTACATCACCGCGCTCTACGACATGCACGCGGTGATGAGCAAGGCGCTGCGCACCGAGTTCGACGACCGCGACGAGCCCATCGTCGAAGTCGGCGAGGGCGCGTTGAAGCTCAGCGACGCGGAGCGCGACTGACGAACGTCAGCGGGCGACGGTGAGGACCACATCGGCGAGCGCGTCGCGGTCGTCGAGGGCGCGTGGGAACACGGCGTCGACGAACGGCGGTGGACGATCGCCCGATGTCACGTCGGCGAGCAGCACGCAACGCGTGAGCGGCGCGTAGAGGCGCAGCAACTCGGCCACCTCTGTGCCCGCGTGGTGCGGCAGCTCGTTGTCGAGGATGGCGACGTCGGGCTGCTCGACGATGTTGATCCCGAGCGCGTCGGCGCCGTCGTCGGTCTCGGCGGCGACGAAGGCGCGGCCGTCCTGTTGAAGCGCCATGACGGTCAGCAGGCGTACCGAGTCGCGCGCGTCGGCGACGACCACGATCGGGCGGCTCGGCGCGTCGCGGAGATCGACGGAGCGCTCCTGGCGATCGATGGCGCGGCGGGTGCGGTCGAGGGCACGCAGGAAGCGCTGCTCCTGGACGTGGAGGCGGGTCTGCTCGCTCGCGGCACGGGCATCGACGGCGCGGTCGAGGACGTGCAGCGACGAGGCGTGGGCGCGTTGCCAGCGCAGGAGCGACTCCGTGCGCAGCTGCACGCGCTCGTACGCCGAGATCACGGCGCCATCGTGCGCCGCCGCGCGCCGCGGAAGCAAGGTCACATGCGGCGTGCGAGTGACAGCGCGAAGTCGCCGGCGGCGTCGGTCCACCACTGGGTCAGCGCGAAGCCGGCCGCCGACAGTTCGTGTTCGACCCGTTCCCGCCGGAACTTCGCGCTGATCTCGGTGCGCAGCTCCTCCCCGCCGTCGAACGTCACGTCGAGATCCAGGGCGCCGATGCGCACGGTGTGTGCAACATCCGCACGCAGCCGCATCTCGATCCACTCCTCCTCGTCGTTCCAGCGCGCTACGTGGGTGAAGCGGTTCGGATCGAAGTCGCCTTCGAGTGCGCGGTTGATGACGGCGAGGACGTTCTTGTTGAACTCGGCCGTGACGCCGGCGTCGTCGTCGTAGGCACGCACGAGCCGGGCGGGGTCCTTCACGAGGTCGGTACCGAGCAACAGGTGCTCGCCCTCCGTGAGCACGCCGGCCAACTCGCTCAGGAACTTCGCCCGTTCCGGCGGGGCGAGGTTGCCGATCGTGCCGCCGAGGAACGCCACGAGACGGTGCCCGCCGGCGGGAGGGAGCAACGACAGGTGACGCTCGAAGTCGCCGACGACACCGTGCACGTCGATGCCGTAGTCGCGCGCGATCGACGCGCCCGCGTGCCGCAGCGTCGCTTCGCTGCAGTCGAACGGCACGAACGCACGCAACGCGCCGCGTGCACGGAGCGCGTCGAGCAGCAGGCGTGTCTTCGTCGACGTGCCACTGCCCAACTCGACGAGGACGGTTGCCCCGGTGTGGGCGGCGATGTCCGCGGCTCGTGCATCGAGGATCTCGCGCTCGCGCCGTGTCGGGTAGTACTCCTCGAGTCGCGTGATGTCGTCGAAGAGCTGCGAGCCGCGGTCGTCGTAGAACCACTTCGGTGGCAGCACCTTCGGCGTCGACGTCAGCCCGATGCGCACGTCGCTGCGCAACGAGCGGGCGATATCGGACGGGTCGAGATGGACGTCGACGGTGACGTGGTCGGTCATAGCGCTCCGATCTGGATCGATCCCTGGACGGCGACGACGACGCTGCCGTCGCCAACTGCAACCCACCCGTCTTCGTCGTCGAACGGCTCGGACGCGACGACGGCGTCGTCGGTGCCCTCGCGCGTGAACAGCGAGTCGCCCGCCGCGGTGGCGACGACGGTCGTGCCGTCGCTGAGCACGACGTTCAGCCGCGACCCGGGCGCGAGCGCCTGCACGCGGCCGACGACCGACCGCACCGCCTCGTCGAGCGCCGCGCCGCGCGCGAGCTCGTCGAGCACCAGAGCGAACAGCACCTCGCTGTCCGTCGAACCCTGCAGGTCGGCGGTACGCTCGTCGCTCAGCTCGTCGCGCAACCGCGCCGCCACAGGTCCGGGGAAGCCGGCGACCCGGCCGTTGTGCGCGAACAGCAGGTGGTCGTGAGCGTAGGGCGGCGTGTTCGATTCGTCGGTGGCGAGGCCGGGCGTCGCGTTGCGCACGGCAGCGAGCACGGCGCCGCTGCGCACGACGCCGGCGAAGCTCTCGAAGCTGCGGTCGCTCCACATCGGTGCCGTCGAGCGGTAGTGCGCCGGCGTCGCCCGCACCTCGGGCGCGTACCAGCCCACACCGAAGCCGTCGGCGTTGATGCGCCCGTGGCGTTGGTGGCGCGGCTCGTACGACTGGCGCAACAGCGAGTGCGGTGGCGCGAGCAGGAGCGACTCCAACGTCACCGGCGGACCGAGGTACGCGACGAACCGGCACACGTCAGGTGTCCCGAGCGAGGCGCAGCCCGCTGAAGATCTGGCGGCGGATCGGGAAGTCCCAGTTGCGGAACGTCGGACGGCGCACCGTCGGATGGGTCGCCCACGAACCGCCCCGCAGCACCTTGTACTCCGGACCGAAGAACACCTCCGAGTACTCGCGGTACGGATGGGCGACGAACCCCGGCCACGCCACGAAGCTCGATGCCGTCCACTCCCACACGTGCCCGACGCCGTCGAGCGCGCCCGACCGATGGGCGGCCTCCCACTCGACCTCGGTCGGGAGGCGCGCGCCCGCCCAGCGCGCGAAGGCGTCCGCCTCGTACCAGGACACGTGGCACACCGGGACGTCCGCGCGCCGGTCGTCGTGCCACGAGAGCGGCCCGTGCGCCCGCTGCTCGGTGCGCCACGCCCAGCCGTCGGCGCTCCAGACGCGCCGTTCGTCGTAGCCGCCGTCGGCGACGAACGCCGCGTACTGCTCGTTGGTCACCGGTGCGGTCGCGATCTCGAACGGTGCAATGTCGACGACGTGCGCGGGACGCTCGTTGTCGTACGCCCACGGGTCGTCGTCGGTGCCGATGACGGCCGTGCCGCCATCGAAGCGCCACCACGTCGACGCGAGCGCCAAGACCGGCGCGTAGTCGGGCGAGCAGCGCGTGGGGTCGACACCGGCGAGCGCGATCGTTGCCAGCATGGTCTCGTCGTGCTGATGTTCGTGTTGCACGACCATGCGGTGGAGGAAGGTCGGCTCGTCGAGCAGTGCCAGCGCGCGTTCGCGTAC
>Ga0070741_10001306_pt1 | contig 77720 bp, 69 predicted proteins | sample Coa_R1_4_FD_66440 | JGI IMG/M metagenome (GOLD analysis project Ga0070741, IMG submission 66440) | Surface soil microbial communities from Centralia Pennsylvania, which are recovering from an underground coalmine fire - Coalmine... | ecosystem: Environmental > Terrestrial > Soil > Unclassified ...
GTCGACCACGTTCACGCCGCCGCCCCAGTAGCCGAACATGGCGACGTCGCGGTGCTTGCGTTCGCCGTCGACATCATATCGATCCGCGACCCACACACGCTCCCTTCCGGGAATCGCGATCGAGCCAGCCGGTCCCGCGTGCAAGATGCATGTTGTTTCTCACCATAGAGCCGATCGGTTCGGCCGGCGAACTCGATATTCGAGACGGACCACTGGTCGGCGCCTTGCAATGTGGCATAATCGCCGCCAAGCAAAGCCGCGTTTCCGAGGAGAACGGGATTGCGCAGACAACTCGCTCCGATCCTCGCGGCCGTTATCGCCACACTCCTCTTTTCCACGAGTACGGGCCGCGCGGATGAATGGCCGACGCGCCCGATCCGCGTGATCGTGCCGTTGAGTGCAGGCAGCGCGGCCGACGTCGTCCCCCGCATCGTCTTCGAGCAGGTCTCGGCGCAATTGGGCCAGCCCGTCGTCGTCGAGAATCGACCGGGTGCGAGCGGCACCATCGGTGCGCGCGCCGTCGCCGAGGCCACGCCGGACGGATACACGCTGCTGGCGCATTCGTCCGCCCATGTGATCGCCAAGTCGACGGTCGCGAATATCCCGTACGATCCGGTCCGCGATTTCGCGGCAGTGGCGCCACTCGGCAACTTGCCGAATGTGCTGGTCATTTCACCGGAGAAGAAGATCAAGACGCTGAAGGACCTGGTCGCGCGCGGCCAGAACGAGCCGGTGACGTTCGGCTCGATCGGCGTCGGCAGTCCGATCACTCTGGCGATGGAACGGCTGCGCCTGAGCGCAAAATTCCGCGCGCAGCCGATTACCTTCAAGGGCGCTCCGGAAGCGATGCTCGAAGTGATGACCGGCCGCGTCGACGTCTATTACGCGCCGGTCAGCGTCGCACTGTCGATGATCAGCTCCGGCAAGCTGCTGCCGCTGACGGTGAGCAGCCCGACGCGCGTGGCCGCCCTGCCGGACGTGCCGACCACGATCGAAGCGGGCTATCCGAACTCCTCCTATCAATTCTGGCTGGGCGTCTTCGCGCCGGCAAAAACGCCGTCGGCGATCGTGGATCGGCTGAATTCCGAGATCGAAAAGGCGTTGCAGACGCCGGCGGTGCGCGCCAAGCTGGAGAAGCTCGGCGTGCAGCCGATGATGATGAAACCGGCGTCCTTCGCCGAGTTCGTGAAGGCGGAGCTGACCGCCAACATGGAACTGGCCAAAGAGGTGGGGATTTTGCCTCAATAGCAGCGCGTTGCGAGCCGGACGACCGGCGTGACGAGGGAGACTTGAGATGGCGAACGAATTGGCGACTGTGCGCATCGCACCGAACAATCCGGTGTTCGATCTGCCTGTGATCGTCGGCATCGAGGAAAAACTGTTCGAAACCGCAGGCCTCGATGTCGGCTTCAGCGCGACTTATGCCGACCGCGAAAAGGACAGCATCGAGCGCCCGGTGATGACGCGGCTGAAGGAGCAGATGTTCGATTGCGGCTCCGCCGACAGCTACAATGTCTGCGAATGGGCAAGCATCGACCGGCTGGAGAAAGGCCGGCGCGGCGGCAACATCGCCGCTTTGCGCGCCGCCGTCGCCGCGCAGGCGATCGTCACCTTCGACGATGCGCTGCAAGTGCCGCGCGATCTATCCGACGTGCCGGTCGCCGTGCAGGAACTGACCGGCTCGCACTACACGACGCTGCAGATGCTGGAGAGCGCGCTGGGCGCGCAACACGTCAATATCGCCAAAGGCGGGCTCCCGCAAAAGCGCTATGAAGGCCTGAAGAACGGCGCTTACCGCGCGGTGACGGTGATGGAGCCGTTCATCAGCCTGGCGCTCAAGGACGGCGCCCACATCGTCGCGGCGTCGTTCTATCGCGGCGGCGAGGTGATTTCGCCGGATCTCACGCCGGAGCAGCGCAAGGCGTATTATGACGCGGAGAATGCGGCGGTCGACCTGATCAACGCGAATTTCTACAAATACGCGCACCACGTCGCCGCGCATACCAAAGGCGCGCTGCAGCCGAACGAACTGCTGCGCGCCTTCGTTCGCTACAAGCACGTCGATTATTACGACTTGACCCTGTTCGGCCGCACCTATGATTGGATGAAGGCACGTGGCCTGACCGAAGGCCAGAGCGAACACGCGCGGCTGGTCGTGAGCTGAGCGAGCCCGCCGCGGTCATCTCCGCAACGGGTCGCGGGCTCACGAGACATCAACTCCCCGGCCCCGCCCCGCCATCCACCACGATGTGCTGCCCGCTGATGTAGCCATTGCTCTCGGAGAGGAGGAAGGCCACCAGCGAGGCCACTTCCTCGGGCCGTCCGTAGCGGTTGAGCGGAATTCGCGCCAGCGTCTCCCGATCGATCGCCTCGGCCGTCGTCTGCTGGCGCTCGGCATGCGTGCGATTCCAGCGCTCGCGCGTCGCCGGCACGTCGGTGAAGCCTGGGGCGACGGCGTTGCACAGGATGTTGTCGGGGCCGAGCTCGATCGAGATCGTCTTCAGCGCATTGACCAGCGCCGCGCGCAGGCTGTTGGAGAGGATGATGCCGGCCTCCGGCGCCTTCGCCGACATCGCGGTGATGGCGACGACGCGTCCCCCGCCCGAGCGCCGGAACAAGGGCACAGCGGCGCGCAGCAGCCGCAGCGGTCCCTGCACCATCATCTGGAAATGCCGATCCCAGGCGTCATCGCTGACCTCGAGAAAGGAGCCGGCGGCCGGACTGCCGTGATTGAGCAGCAGCGCATCAAGACGGCCCAGCGCCGCAGCCGCCGAGACCACCTGCTCGACCGCATCCGCGGCGGCGATGTCGAAGGCGACGGGCACGATCTCGGCCGCGAAGCCTTTCGCGATCTCACGCGCCGCCGCGTCGGGCTTGCGGCTTGCGAGGATCAGACGATAGCCGGACTGCGCCAGGCGTTCGGCGACGGCGCGGCCGATTCCGGCCGAGGCGCCGGTGAGCAGAGCGACGGGCTTTCCGGCGAACGGCATCGACTCAGCCCCGGCCCCTGACTCCCTCGGCGAAGGCCTGCTTGACGCATTCGACCACGAGCTCGGGCTCGCCCGGGCGGAGGAAATAAAGGTCGATCAGGCGCACGCTATTGCTGTTGGTGACCCCCTGCGTCATGCGCGGCGGACGCAACCTGATCGGCGGCTCGCCCGCGGCCATCAGCGCGTCGAGCTTGCCGCCGTCGAAGCCGACGGAGCGCGCGTCCCATTCGAGCATGACCCGCGGCACCATCGCCGAAATCGGATGCTCGAAGTCGTGATCGTCATTGCGCACGACCCGCGCCGAAAGGCCGGGGACGCCGACGAGCGCCTTGGCCATGTCCTCGGCGGTCTTCAGCTGCGCGGCATAGCGCGCCTTCTCGTCCTCCTCGAAGAAGATCTCGACAGCGGTGACCAGCGCGATGGCGGATTCCTTGTTGACCTTGAAGGCGCGGCCGACGCCGTAGCTTGGGAACGCCTGCTCGCGCATCGCCTCGATGAGCTTCTTGCCGAAGCGGCCCCCGCCCAGGATGATGCCAGTGTTGTTGGGGGCACGGATGGCCTTGCCGCCGCTGAAGATGGCGAGATCGGCGCCCTCGTCGACGAACTTGTGCAGGTTGTCGCGCGGCGGCACCACAGCGGCACAGTCGACGATCAGCGGCAGGTTGGCCTTGGCGGCGATGTCGGCCATCACCGAGAACGGCAGGTGCTTCGGCGAATTGTGATAGGAATGCACATAAGCCAGCGCCACCGTCTTCTCGCTGATCGCCGCCTCGACATGGAAGCGCGCGATGCTGTCGGGATGACCGACATGGACGAGCTCCCCCCCGCCGACATAGAACTGCGCGTCATAGCCGGTGCTCTGCGCGGCCTGCATGACAATCTCGTTGGGCAGTCCCTCGCGCCCGGCAAGGCCGCCGAACAGTTGCGCCATCTTGCGCCGTGAATTGCCGGTGATGCAGGCGGTGGTCGAGAGCACGATGCCGGCGGCGGAGCCCGACGTGATGTAGGCCGCCTCGACGCCGCACAGCTGCGCGATGCGCGCGGCGCCCTTGTCGAGCAGCTCCTGCACGTTGCAGTAGACGCGGCCGACCTCGGCCATGGCCTCGATGACGCGCTCGTCGAGCACGCTGCCGCCGATCGTGGTCGACCAGTTCTCGGCATTGAGCCAGCTGCGGACGCCAAGCTTTTCCAGGGCCTTGCTTCGATACGGGTAGTTCATGAGTCCCCCCAAGAGTGTTCTCAAGCGCTCATCGCCACCGGCTTTGCCGCGAGCTTTCCCAGCGGCCGCGAGAAATAGATCTTGTCGGCATTGGTGCCGAGGATCATCCCCATGTCGGCCGCGGGAATGTAGGTGCTGTATTTGCGCAGATAGTCGAGCGACTGCGCATAGGTGCAGTTGCGCTCCACATTCGGCATGTCGGAGCCCCAGAGCAGCTTGGTCGGCCCGAGCCGGTCATAGAGCACGCGAATGACCGGCTGCGCCTCCGCATAAGGATAATCCCAGCGATGGCCGTCGAGGATCGGGAACAGGAGCTCGATCGTCAGATTGGGCTCGGCGAACAGCGCCCAGAGGTCCTCGGGAATGCGCCCGTCAGCGTCCAGCGCGTGCCGCGGCACCGAATGGGTGAGCACGTTGTGGGTCTGCGGGAAGCAGCGGATATGGCGATGCAGGCGCTTCGCCTCCTGCAGATAGTCGGCGTGGGTCGCGCGCTGCATGAAGCGGATATCCCAGAGCACCGGGATGCCGAGCCGCGCCACCTCGTTCCAGAACGGCAGATATTTGTCCTGGTCAAAGGCGTTCTGGAAATTGCTGTCGGAGAAGCCATTATTGGAGAAGTAGAGCGCCGAGAGGTTCAACTCCTCAACGGCGCGGGTGAGCTTCTCGATCTGCTGGTCTTCGTTGGCGCGGTTCTCGTCGACCTCGGTACAGCAGCGAAACTTGTCGGGATGCTGCGCGCGCACCTGTGCCAGATACTCATCGGTTACGCCGTAGTTGCGGCCGAAGTGGATCAGCGCCTTGTCGACCCCGAGATATTGCATCTGCGCCAGCATGCGGCTCGGCGTCGCCTCCATGTCGTCGAGCGTCGGCGGGAAGTATTGGTGGAAATACTTTTCGCCATCGGCTTCCCACTCGAAGCGCCCGTGGCGCGCCACATGGAAGTTCACATCCTTGCGCAGGCCCGCCTGCCCCGTCGTCTTGCCGTCCCATAACGTCGGCTTGGCCGCGAGTGCGCTGTCGCGCACGCGACGGGCGCCCTGGCGATGGGTGCTGATCTGCTCCTGCCAATAGCGCACATGCTCCTCGGCGGAGGCGAATTCGCCGACATTGCCGACATAGGGAAAGCAGTGCGCGTGGGCGTCGATGATCATAGGCTTCAATCCTATTGCTTTTCCCAGGCACGGCTGACGTCGGGCTGGTTCTGGTAGGGCGTGGTGATGACGTCGGCGAATTTAGCACTGTAGAAATTCGTCACCGGCATCTCGATCAGCGGGATGAAGGGCAGATCCGTCATCAGGATCTGCTGCACCTTGAACCACATCGCCTTGCGCTTCGCCGGATCGGTGACGCTCGCCTCGGTGTGGAAGATGTTGTCGGTCTCCGGGTTGCTGTAGCCCGACGCATTGGTGAAAGGCGCCGGCTTGATGTTGTTGGTGTCGTAGGAGCGCGTGACCTGCATGGTCGGCTCCGGACCCGTGGCCAGCACCCACAGCGCCAGATCGTAGTCCCAGTCGAGATAGATGGACTTGATCGCGGCGGCCCGGTCGAGCCGCTGCAAGCTCAGGCCGATGCCGACCTTGCTGAGCTGGTCCTGCAGCATCTCTGCGACTGAGGTTTCAACGTCGCGGCCGGTGGCCCAGGTGAGCCGCAGGGTGAAACGCTTGCCGTCGGCGCCACGCGGGAAGCCCGCGGCATCGAGGAGCGCATTGGCCTTGGCCACGTCATGCGCATAAGCGGGCACGTCGGGATCGAAATACTTCACCAGCCCGCTATGCATGACGCTGCGGCCGACCTTGGCGCGGCCGAGGAAGGCTCGCTTGGCAATGGCGTCGCGGTCGATGGCGTAAGCCAGGGCCTGGCGCACCTCACGCTTGGCGATCGGCCCCTTGCGGGTATTGACGATGAGCCCGGACAGCGCGCCCACGCCTTCGCCGCCGCGCTCGTCGAGCACGAGGTTCGGGTTCTTGGCGCCGCGATCGACCTGCTCGAGCGGCACCATGTAGTAATCGAGGAAGTCGACCTCGCCACTTTCCAGCGCCAGCCAGCGCGAGTTCACGTCGGGCAGGAACTGGAAGATGACCTTGTCGAGATAAGGCTGCGCGCCTTTGACGTGATAATTAGGATTCTTCCTCAGCGCGATGAAGCTGCCCTTGTTCCAGTTGTCGATGACGTAGGGCCCGCTGCCGACCGGGTTGAGGTTCGCCGGATTGGTCTTGAAGTCGCGGCCGGCATAAAGGTGAGCGGGCAGGATTACCGGCGCGCCGCCCGATGCGAGAATGTCGAGCAAGGGCGCAAACGGCGCCTTCAGGTGCACCACCGCGGTCTGATCGTCCGGCGTGTCGATCTTGTCGAGCACCGACTTGAGCACGGCACTGAGCCGCGGATGAAAATTGCGCGCCGCCTCGCCGAGCGAGTACTGAATGTCCTTGGAGGTACCGGGAACTCCATCCGACCACTTCTCCCCCTTGGCGACCTTGAAGGTGTAGGTGAGACCGTCGCTCGAGACCTGCCAGCTTTCCGCGAAAGCCGGAATGATCTTGAAGGAAAGATCGGTCTCCACCAGCTTCTCATAGACGTGGTTGGCGACCGACACCGTTTCCGAGCCGTTGTTGATGTAGGGATTGAGCGTCGTCGGCTCGGACTCGGTGCCGACGATGATGGTGCCTCCGTAACGCGGCTTGGTGTCGGCTGCGAACGCTGCGCTCGAGGACGCAGCCGCCATGAGAGCAACGAAGCCGAAAACGGCCACGCACGATACCGATCGAGTCATGCACCCCTCCTCCATTGGCGATGCGCATTATGCTTGCGCGCGCTGCTGCGCGCGTCGGCGTCGCTCGGTGAAACGCGAATTGTGACGCATCTGGGAATGCGTGCAAAGCCGAAACCAGCTATGCGCCAATCGCGCATATGCGTCATGCAATCCCGCGCAGGACGCGGTCCACGTGATGGCAAGCGGCACGATGGCTGCCGTTCTCGCCCGACAAGAGTGGCCGCTCCCGCGAGCAGCGCTCGGTTGCAAACTGGCAGCGCGTGTGGAACGCGCAGCCCGGCGGCGGCGCGACCGGCGAGGGAATATCCCCGCTGAGCACGATGCGCCTGGCGCTGCGCGCCTGTACCGGGTCCGGCGTCGGAATGGCCGACATCAGCGCGCGCGTATAGGGGTGCCGCGGCGCGTTAAAGAGATCGGCGATCGGCGCTTCCTCGACGATGCGGCCGAGATACATCACCAGAACGCGATCGCAGAAGGAGCGCACGATGCTCAAATCGTGCGAGATGAAGATGTAAGACAGCGCGAATTCGCGCTGGAGGTCCTTGAGCAGGTTCAGGATCTCACCACGCACCGAGACGTCGAGCGACGATACCGGCTCGTCGGCAATGATCAGGCGCGGCTTGAGCGCGAGCGCGCGGGCGATGCCGATGCGCTGGCGCTGGCCGCCGCTGAACTGATGCGGATAGCGGTCGAGGAACTGGCGGCCGGGGCGCAAGCCAACCTTCTCGAGCAGCTCGATCGCGCGCACCTCCGCATCCTTGCCGCTGCAAATGCCATGGGTGGTGAACGGCTGGGTGAGGATGTGGCGGATGGTCTTGCGGGGATTGAGCGACTCGTAAGGGTTCTGGAAGACCATCTGCACGTCTTTGCGGAAGCTCTTGACATTGCCCGCAGCGGTGAGCGCGTCCCCGTCGAACACGATCGAGCCTGCATCCGGCGCGGTCAGCCAGACCAGCATGCGCGCGAGCGTGGTCTTGCCGCAGCCGCTCTCGCCGACGATGCCCAGCGCTTCGCCGGGGGCAAGCGTCAGCGACAGGTCGCTCACCGCGCGCAGCTGCTGGCGCCCGCGCAGCAAGCCTTGCTTCACGGCAAAGGATTTGTGCAGCCCGCTGACCTCGAGGAGCGCAGTCATGCCTGCTCCCTCGCCGGCTCCGCGGCCGACATAACGCGCGGCTCATTGAGCCAGCAGGCGGCGTCCTGGGTTCCCACGCCGATGAGCGGCGGCACGTCGCGCCGGCACACGTCCATGGCATGGGGGCAGCGCGGATTGTAGCGGCAGCCGTGCGGCGGCGCGGCCAGATCCGGCACCTGGCCGGGAATGAAGCTGAAGCGGTCGACGGGCGCATCGAGCTTGACCGAGCAGTCGAGCAGCGCGCGGCTATACGGATGCTTCGGCGCGGCGAAGCATTCGAGAATGCCGCCGGATTCGACGATCCGCCCGGAATACATGATGCTGACATCGTCGCAGTAACCGGCGACCAGACCGAGATCGTGGGTGATCAGAAGCAGCGCGATGTTGCGCTCGCGCAGCAGCGTGACCAGAAGCTCCATGATCTGCGCCTGCACTGTGACGTCGAGCGCGGTGGTCGGCTCGTCGGCGACGATCACTTTCGGATCGCCGGAAATGGCCATGGCGATAAGCACGCGCTGGCGCATGCCCCCGCTCAATTGATGCGGATAGGCATCGAACACGGTCGCCGGCGAGGCAATCTTCACCGCGGCGAGCAGCTCCATGGTCCGCTTCTTCGTTGCAGCGCGCGGCATGGCGGCGTTGGCGAGCACGGCCTCCATGATCTGATCGCCGACGCGGAACACCGGATTGAGGAAGGTCATCGGGTCCTGGAACACCATGGCGATCTGTGCCCCGCGCACGCGCTGCATCTCGCGCTCGGAGAGCGAAACCAGGTCGCGGCCGTCGAGCACGATACGCCCTTGCGTGATGCGCACCGGCGGACGAATGAGCCGCATCAGCGACAGCGCGGTCACGGTCTTGCCCGAACCGGATTCCCCGACCAGCGCGCGCGCGCGGCCGCGCTGCAGGGTGAGGGAGACGCCGTCTACCGGACGGATCACGCCGCGCGAACTGGCGATCTCCGTGACCAGGCCTTCGACCCGCAACACGGGGGCATCGGCAGGCGATGTTGGCACACCGGAGCTCATCGTGCGCGGCTCCGCGGAGATAGCGTGTCGTTGATGGCGTCTCCCAGCAGGTTCAGCGACAGCACGACGAAGAAGATGCCGAGGCCGGGAAACACCGACATCCACCAGGCGGTGCGCAGCGCCGGCTGCGCCTCGTAGAGCATCACGCCCCAGCTCGCATTGCCTGGGTCACCGAGGCCGAGATAGCTCAAGCCGGCCTCGAGCAGGATGGCCTGCGCCACCTGCAGCGATGCGTTGACGATCACCGGTCCGGCGGCGTTGGGCAGCAGCTCGATGACCATGATGCCGAGCGTGCCGACGCCGATCACCCGCGCGGCATCGGCAAATTCGCGATGCCGCAGCGACAGATATTCGGCGCGCGCGAGCCGCGCGGTGACCGGCCAGCTGAGGATGGCGATGGCGAAGACGATGTTCCAGATGCTGGCGCCGAACAGCGCGACCGCGACCATGGCGAGAAAGAAGCGCGGGATGGTCTGGAACAGCTCGGTGAAGCGCATCAGCACATTGTCGATCGTGCCGCCGAAATAACCGGAGGTCATGCCGACCAGAAGGCCGATAACGGTCGACGCAAAGGCGGCGGCAACTCCCACAAGCAGCGAAATGCGGCAGCCGCCGAGGAATCGGCTGAACACGTCACGCCCGAGATTGTCGGTGCCCATCAGGTGCACGAGATCGGGCGCGCCGAAGCTCGCGCCGACGCCGGTCGCTTTCTGGCCGAACGGCGCGATGACCGGAGCCGCCGCCGCAAGCAGCACAAAGAGCGTCAGCACGGCGAGGCCGATGACACCACGCGGATTGCGCCGGAAGATCGCCCAGAATCCGGCGAAGCCCGCCGGCTGCGCTGCAGCGGCGCTCTCGGCGGCAATAGCGTCAACGCTAGTCATAGACGACGCGCGGATCGATCCACGCATAGATGAGATCGGTGAGGATATTGACGATGATCACCATCGCCGTGACCACGGTGAAGATGCCGGTGAGCACCGGATAATCGCGCGCGGCAATGGCGTCGAACATCAGCCGGCCCATGCCGGGCCAGGCGAACACGGTTTCGACGAGCACCGTGCCGGCGAGGACGAAGGCGAAATCCATTCCGAGGACGGTGACCAGCGGAAGCAGCGCATTGCGCAGCGCGTGCTTGTAGACAACCACCCGTTCGGGAAGTCCCTTGGCGCGCGCCGTGGTGATGTAATCCTCCTTGAGCACGTCCTGCAGCTTGGAGCGCGCCAGGCGATACATCAGGGTGAGCTGATAGAGCGCATAGGTCGACGCCGGCAGCACCAGATGATGCGCGACATCGATGACCTTGGCCCAGCCGGTCGCGGCGAGGCGGATGTTGACCATGCCCTGCGTGGGGAACCAGCCAAGCTCGAGCGCAAAGAACAACAGCATCAGCTGCCCGAGCCAGAACACCGGCATCGAATAGAAGGCGAGTGCGGCAAATGTGGTCAACTGGTCGGCGAAGGAATTGGCGCGCTGCGCGGCAAAGGCGCCGAGCAGGATGCCGATGAGGGTGGCCAGCAGGTACCCGGTCCCGAGCAGCAGGAACGTATTGCCGACCCGCGAGAGAATGAGATCGGCGACCGGTTGCCGATAACGATAGGACATGCCGAGATCGCCGCGCACGACTTTGCCGAGATAGATGCCGAGCTGCACGACGAGCGGCTTGTCGAGACCGAACTCCTGCCGCAACTGCGCCTGGTATTCGACCGAGCCTTCCGATTGGCTGGCGAGATACGACGCCGGATCGCCCGGCGCGACATGGATCAGCAGGAAATTGATGGAGATGATCGCAAAGAAGATCGGAATGGCGTGCGCGAGCCGCGTGAGGACGACGGCGAGGAACCCCGACGACAGCCCCATGCTCCTCCCTGCCCGAACGGCCGACGCCTCGCCCATCAATAACGCCTGTCGATCCCACGCGCCCCGCGCCGGCGGGTGTTGTTCATTCTTCGCGGCGCCTGCAGTGTTGAACGCGCTCTGAAAAAGCGTGTCAACCGGGACGCACCCGCCGCCTTCGCCCGCACGGAACCATGCGTCGCGTTGCCGCGCCGCAGCGTCTCACCTGCCGGACCGCAGACTCGAGCCCCGCGCTAGACCACGACGGGCTGCAACTGCCGCTCGATCAGCCGAACAAGGCTGAGCGCGGTGAGTTCCGAGGACTTCGGGTTGGTGGCCAGCGGATTATTGTCGAGCTTCAGCTCCAGCGAGCCGAAAGCGCCGCGCGCGATGATGCGATGACCGTTCATGGTGACGGCCGGATCGGCCACAAGGCGCACCACGGTCTTGTCGAGACCGATGCCCGCGAGCGAGGTCACGACGGTGGAATTGGCGTTTTGCGGATAGGCGCTGGCGGCTTCGCGAGCCGAGCCGTCGAAGACGATCGTGCGCTCGCGCAGGGCGGCGAGATCGACGGCCTTCTCGGCCTTGGTTCCGAGCCACGCCTTCGGGGGCTTGACGATTTCGTGCACGACCTCGTCGAGTTCGAGGATGGCGGCGGCGGCCAATGCGTCGAGCGCCCCGATCGCGCCCGAGGGAATGACGATGCGGCTGCCCGATGTCTCCGCAAGGGCGCGCATCCGATCGAGAAAGGCGTCGTCGCAAAACGCGCTGGTCGACGCAACGATGGTGGTCTTTGCGTGCCGGAGCGCATGCGGCAGCCAGGCCACGACCGCGGAGCGACCGGCAGCCTCGACGATGAGATCGGTGCGCGCGGCGGCAAGCTGATCGGGCGCGGTCAACAGCTCCGCGCCGGGCGGCATCGGCGGCCTGGCTTTGGCCTGTGCGCTGACCGCGATGCCGACGATCTGCACCGGCGTCCGGCGCTGCGCCAGCAGCGCGGCGACGCGCGTGTTGATCGCACCAAAGCCCAGCAAAACCAATCGCACCGCGGCATCCCTCTCTTTGCGAGACCGAGCGGCAGCCTACCCCGAAAGCGCTTCCCGCATCCGCTTCACCGCCTCCGGCGGCGCGTCGTTCGCGGCCATCATCTCGAACAGCGCGTTGCGCAGGCGCGCCTTCACCTGCAGATCGTCGATCGGCGTCGTCTGTCCGGGATCGGTCTCGAGATCGTAGAGCACCGTGTTGGTGTCCTCCATCTTCTCCGGGAAATGATAGCTGTGGGTCTTGGTGTCGGCCTTCGACTTGTGCGCGATGCGTAGGAGCGGCACGCCCTTGGTGAAATTGAACGGGCCGACCAGGCTCGCGCTCTTGAGCTCCTCGACGGTGAACAGCTTGGTCATGTGCGCCGGCATCAGCGTGTACTGATAGAGCTCCTGGCTCTTCATGTCCTTCGGGTAGCAGAAATAGGTGTAGCGGCCGTCGACCACGTTCACGCCGCCGCCCCAGTAGCCGAACATGGCGACGTCGCGGTGCTGGCGCTCGCCATCGAGCAGGCCGAGCAGCGATTTGCCCTGCACCTCCGGCGGGATCGGCGCGCCGAAGATATCGCAGAAGGTCGGCATCAGATCGATGGTCTGGGTGAGGCTTTGCCGCCGCTGCCCCGCCTTGTCGGCGTGGTCGGGGTGATAGATGAACAACGGAATGTGCGAGATCTCCTCGTAAAGCGGCATGCGGTTCTTCGCCCACCAGTCGTGCTCGCCGAGCAGGAAGCCGTGGTCGGTGGTGAGGATCAGCGCCGTGTCCTTCCACATGTCGTAGCGGTCGAAATAATCGAGGAACTGCCCGAGCAGGTCGTCGCACAGGCTGAGCAGCGCGAAGTAGTTGGCGCGCAGCTCCTCGAGCTGATCGGCCGGCTCGGTGACGCGCTCGTAGCGCGGCCAGTCGAGGATCGGTCCCTTGTAGGCGGTCGGGAATTTCTGCTTGTGGCGCAGCGGAGCGAAGAAAGGCTCGTGCGGATCGAAGGTCTCGATCTGCAGGAGCCAGTTCTGCGCAGTGCGATTGAGGTCGAGGAATTCGTAGCCGGCCTTGAAGCACTGCACCGACGGAAAATCCTTCTCCTCCCTCATGAACTCGCGGTTGATCATGTAGTGATACGGATTCTGCTTGGAGTTCGGATCGTTCTGGCTGGGGTGATATTTCTCGCGGATGCGCTCGATCGGCGACGTGAGCAGCACCTTCCACGGGTCGGATTCCTGGCCGCGAATGAAGTCGAAGGAGTTGTAGCGCGTGTGATAGGTGGCGCCGCCGTCCTCCCAGTAGTGGTAGTGGTCCGAGATCAGGTGCGAATAGGCGCCGGACGTCTTCAGGATCTCCAGAAACGAGTTGTCGAACGGCTCCAGCGGACCCCAGCTGCGATGCAGAAAGGTGTGACGCCCCGTCTGCATGTCGCGCCGCGCCGGCATGCACGGCATCGAGCCGATGTAATGGCGGTCGAAGGTCACGCAGCGCTCGGCCAGGCGCTGGAAATTCGGCGTCGGCAGAAACTTGCCGCCATAGGGCTCCAGCATCAGCCGGTTCACCGAGTCAAAGAGAAGAAAGACGGCTTTCATGGTTCGCTCTTTTTTGCTGGAACACTCAAACGTTCGGCGACGCGCCGCCGAGGCGGCGGCGCGATTGCGGGTCGAACAGATGGATCTGCGCGGGATCGAAGACGAGATGCAGCTGCGTACCGACAGCGAGATGCTTCACCTCCGGCAGCCTGATCTTCACCAGCTGGCCGCCGAAGTCGGCATTGAGCAGCATGCTTTCGCCGAGGTTTTCCGAAAGCAGCAGCTTGGCCGGCAGGCCTGCGTCCGAGAGACCGATGTGGCTGGGCCGGATGCCGAGGATGACCTCGCCGGCGGGAACGCCGCGCGCACGCAGCTCGATCGAGGCTTCGCCGACCCTGAGGCGGCCGTCCTCGACGCGCGCGGGAATGAGATTCATCGGCGGGCTGCCGATGAAGCCGGCGACATCGATGCTCTGCGGCGTGTTGAACACCTCGTCGGGCGTGCCGACCTGGACGATGCGACCGTCGCGGAAGATCGCCATGCGGTCGGCGAGCGTCATCGCCTCTTCCTGGTCGTGGGTGACATAAATCGTGGTCACGCCGAGCGCCGCGTGCAGGCGCTTGAGCTCGATGCGAGTCTCCAGCCGCAGCTGCGCGTCGAGGTTCGATAAGGGCTCGTCGAGCAGAAAGAGCCGCGGCTTGCGCACGACGGCGCGCGCGAGCGCGCAGCGCTGCTGCTGCCCGCCGGAGAGCTGGCCGGGACGGCGGTCGAGCAGATGATCGATCTTCACGCGCTGCGCGGCCTGCCGCACCAGGACGGCAATCTCAGCCTTGGCGAGCCGCTCCATCTTCAGCGGGAAGCCGATGTTCTCCGCGACCGTCATGTGCGGATAGAGCGCGTAGTTCTGGAACACCATGGCGACATTGCGCTGCGCAGGCGAGGCGCGGCTGACGTCGACGCCATCGAGGTGGAAGCTCCCAGCGTCCGGCGTCTCCAGGCCGGCGATCACCCGCAGCGTCGTGGTCTTGCCGGACCCGGACGGACCGAGCAGCGCGAAGAATTCCTGGTTCCTGATCTCGAGATCGATGCCCTTGAGGGCGGCGAAGGCGCCGTAGGATTTGGCGATGCCGGAGAGGACGAGATGGCCCTGCGCTGCGCTCATCGCCGGCCCCCGCCCTTCACCGCGCCGACGGTGAGCCCTTTCACGATCTGCCGCTGCGCGGCAATGCCGATGACGACCACCGGCAGCATGGCGATCAGCGCCGCCGCCGCGAGCTTCGCCCACAGCGTCTGCTCCACGGAAACGAAGCCGTACATGGCGACGGTGACCGGGCGCACCTTGTTGCCGCCGAGCTGCACGGCGAAGAGGAATTCGTTCCACGCATTGAGGAAGACGAAGATGACGGTGACGGCGATGCCACCGCGCACCTGCGGCAGGATCACGTGCCACAACGTCTGCAGGCGGCTCGCCTTGTCGAGGAAGGCCGCCTCCTCCATCTCGCGGGGAATGTCCTCCATGTAGGAGACCATCAGCCAGATCGCGAACGGCAAGGAGAAAGTGAGAAACACCGTGGTCATGCCCTGGTAGCTGTCGAGCCAGCCGATCTTGCTGAGGATGAGGAAGTAGGGAATGACGAGGCCGACCGGCGGGATCATCTGCGTCACCAGGGTGTAGAAGCCGATCGCCCGCTTGCCGGGAAGCCGCAGCCGCGCAAACGCATAAGCGGCCGGCACCGCGAAGACGATGGTGAGCACCGTCGTCGCCGCGGACACGATGAAGCTCGTGAAGAAGCTCGGCAGAATGGAGAAGCCGCCGAACAGCGCGTCGCGATAATTCGCGAGCGTTGGCGTGAAGATCACGCGCGGCGGATAGGCCAGCACCTCGCTTTCCGACTTGAGCGAGACGACTATGGCCCAGAGGATCGGAAACGCCCAGATGGCGACGACAATCGCGGCGGCGAGATAGAGCGCGATACGGCGGGGGCTGATGGTGGCGTTCGTGGCCATGGTCAGCGGACCCGTGCGGTGCGCATGATAAAGAGCACGCTCGAGACCAGCAGCGTGATGAGGAGCAGCGCCACCGCCAGCGCCGAGCCGTAGCCGAAGTCGAGCTTCACGAAGGAGGTGCGGTAGGCATAAAGGTTGAGGATCTCGGTGGCGGTGCCGGGCCCGCCGCCAGTCGCCGCGAAGATCGCGGCGAAGGCCGAGAGCGCGATCATGGCGCGCATGATCACGACGATGACGATGGCGGGGCGCAGCAGGGGCAGCGTGATGTGGATGAAGCGGCGCAACGCGCCGGCGCGGTCGATGCGCGCCGCCTCGTACACCTCCGTGGGCAACGAGGCGAGGCTTGCCAGCATCACCAGGAACGCAAACGGCGTCCACTGCCAGGTGTGGATGACGATCACCGAGATGAGCGCCGGCGTCGGCGAGCCGAGCCAGTTCACCGCGCCGAAGCCGAGCCATTTGGCGACAAAGTCGAGGATGCCGAAATTCGGCGCCAGCAGCAGTGTGCGCCAGAACAGGCCGACCACCACCGGCGCCAGCACGATGGGCAGGATGGCGACGATGCGGAACAGCCATTGCCCGCGCGGGATCTCCATCACCAGCAGCGCGAGCGCAAGCCCGAAGACGACCTGCAGCACGACGGTGCTCACGGTGTAGATCGCGGTGAGGCCGAGGGCGTGCCAGAAGTCCGCGTCGTGCGCCATGGCGGCGTAGTTCGCCAGGCCGACGAAGCGGTTCATGAACGGCATCGCCAGGTTGACGCTGTGGAAGGAATTCCAGAAGAGATAGACGAGCGGAAAGGTGGTGGTCGCGAGCAGCACGAGGAGCGCCGGCGCGACCATCAGCATTGCGAAAGACTGCTCGCCGTCAAACAGCGCGCGCCGTACCACGTCGGTTCTCCGGGCGCCCTCGCCTAGCCTTTCATGATCCCGTCGATGATGCTCTGCGCCTGGTTGAGCGCGTCGGCGGGCTTGGCCTGGCCGACGAGGCTCGACTGGATCGCGGTGGCGACGGTCTCGCCGATCGCCGGCCACTGCGGAATGCGCGGGCGCCAGTCGACATTGGTGTCGTGCTCCAGCGTTTGCAGGGTGGCTTCGAGGAAGTTGCTGCCGACACCGCCGACCATCTTGCGGAAGTCGGCATTGTTGAGGATGGACGTGCGGTTGACGCCGAGCCGCTTATAGGCGCCGGAGAAGCCGTAGGACGTCGCCGCCTGCACTTCCTTGGAGGCCGACCACTGGATGAACAGCCAGGTCGCCACCTTGTCCTTCTTCGACAGCGCGGCATTGATCGGGAAGCTCCAGTTCCAGATCGACGACACGCGCTTGCCCGACGGGCCTTTCGGCCAGCGCGCAAAGCCGATCTTGCCGAGCACCTTGGACTTGCCGGGATCGGCGATGACGGCGGCCGCCGTGTTGGTGTCGATGAAGGAGCCGAGCGTGCCCTGCCCGAAGGCGTCGGCGATGTCCGGCCAGTTCCAGTTGGCGACGCCGTCTGGCGCGTATTTGTTGAGGAGCTCGACGTACCAGACCAAGGCCTCGAGCGCCGGCTTGCTGTTGACGACGAGCTTGCCGCCATTGGCGAACCATTCGCCGCCGAATTCCATGAAGATCGACGGATAGATGTACATGTTCTGCCCGGCGCCCTTGAAGCCGCGCAGCGCCGCGCCCCACACGCGGTTTGCCGGATCGTGCACCTTGGCGGCGTTGCGCGTGTAGTCCTCGAGCGTCTCGGCCGGCTTGAGGCCGTGCTTCTCGTAGAGGTCGGTGCGGTAGACCTGCAGCGTGGTCTCGCCGTCATAGGGCATGCCGTAGAGCTTGCCCTTGACCGAGACAGCGCCGGTCCAGCTTTTCAAGATGTCGTCGAGCGCGAACCAGCTCTGATCGGTGAGCTTGGCGTCGCCGAGATAGCCGTCGAGTGGATCGACCCACCCGTTGGCGACGTAGAGCGGATAGTACATCGGATCCGCCGCATGGCTCGCCCAGGTCGCGGTCTTGCTGGAGAGATCGAGCACAGCCTTCTGACGGATCTGTCCGGGCGGCGTCTTCTCCAGCCGCACATTGATGCCGCTGAGCTCGTTGAATTCCGGAAGCAGCGCCTCAAGGTTGTTGAAGTAGCCGGCCGGGATCACGCCGATGGTGATCGAGGCGCCCGCGGCTTGCTTCCACTCGATCTTGGCGTTGCGTACCGAGGCGAGTTGCGCATTGCCCTGGGCGCTGGCTCTGTCGAGGACGAGCGCTGGCGCCGCGAGCAGCGTCGCGCCCGATGCCGCGCCGCGCAGCAAGGTGCGCCGGCTGATGGAGAAAAGACTGTGGCTGCGGTGCTTGCCTTCACTCATCATTACCTCCCGTAACGGCGCTTAGGCTGTCTCTTTATTGTTGGGCCTCTGCTGACGCTGGTAAAAATCTGAACTTTGCCAATCGCTTACCGCGACGTTGACTAAAAGTCCTAAACGTCCCAATTATAGGATGTTTTACGCACTCGGCATTGTCAAGTCATGCTCGATCGGACGCCGATCCCACGCTACGTGCAGCTCGCCGACGTGATGCGTCACCGCATCAAGCGCGGCATCTGGCAGCGCGACGAGCGGCTGCCGTCGCTGGAAAAGCTGATGCAGGAGTTCGATGTCGCCCGCGTCACCGTGCGGCAGGCGATCCAGCTGCTCGCCAGCGAAGGGCTGCTCTCACCGCAGCGCGGACGCGGCACCTTCGTGACCGCCGAGCCGGGCAGCAAGCGCCGCCTGCTCGTGCACACCACGCTCGACGAGCTCGTCGAGATGTATCGCGGCGACACGCCCGACCTTTCCAACATCGTGGAGTCGCACGAGACGCCGGTGCTCACCGAGCGCGACGGAGTGCCGGCGCCGAGCTATTTCCACATGCGCCGCGTGCATGCGCGCGACGGCGAGCGCTATTGCGTGGTCTCGCTCTTCATCGACGAGCGCATTTTCAAGCTGGCGCCGAACCGCTTCCGCCGCGAGGTCGTGATCCCGCTGTTCGCCTCGCTGCCCGGCGTGACCGTCGCGCGGGCGCGGCAGACGCTGAGCATCTCCACCGCCGACATCGAGGTCGCGGAGAATTTACAGATCCCCGTCAACACGCCGGTCGCCGAAGTGCGCCGCGTGTTCACCGGGCCCGACGGCTCTGTCATCTATCTCGGCGAGGCCACCTATCGCGGCGACTACATCCATCTGGAGATGGACTTGATGCCGTAAGGGCGCCTTCGCTGCGCACTCGCGCCGAGGGCTGCCTAACCTACGCCGCCGCGCGCGATTGCCAGCCGCGGGCGATGTCGAGCAGCCGGCGGACGTCGTCCTCGTTGTTGTAGAGGTGCAGCGCCAGGCGAAGAATGCCGCGCCGGATGGTGAGGATCGCGCCGGCGTCGCTCAGCGCGCGATAGAGCGACTGCATGCGCGGATTGTCGGTGGAATCGTGCTGGCCGCCGATCGCGTCGCCGATGGCGACGATATGGCAGCGATGCGGGCCACTCTCGCTGGCAAACACCGGAAGGCCGATCTTGCGCAGTCCATCGATGAGCAATGCCGCGAGGCCCAGCACGTGATCCTCGATGGCGCGCGTCCCCAGCGTGTTGATGATGTCGAGCCCAGGCTCCACGGCCGCCGCGGCGAGGAAGTTGAAGTTGCCCACCTCGTAGCGCCGCGCGCCGGGCATCAGCTTGTAATTATCGCTGCCGCCGGTCGCCTCATGCGCGGCGCCGAGATCGACGCTGAAGCGCGACAGGAACGGCGGCTCGATGCGCTCGGTCCACTCCTTGCGCACGTAGAGAAAGCCCATGCCATAGAGCCCGAGCAGCCCCTTCTGCGTCGACACCGACATCGCCGAGATCGGCAGGCGCGCCATGTCGATGTCGAGCACGCCGATCGCCTGCGCCGCATCGACGATCAGGCAGATGTTGCGCTTGGCGCAGACCTCGGCCAGCCGCTCGATGTCGGTGCGCAATCCCGGCGCAAAGGTGACAAAGGAGCAGGTCACGGCGCGGGTCTTGCCGTCGATCGCCTTGATCATGTCGTCGACGGGAATGCGGCCGTTGCGGCTCGGGATGCCGCGCGGCTCGATGCCGAAACGGCTGCGCATATGCAGCCAGGGATAGATGTTGCTCGGGTGCTCGAGGTCCGTGCAATAGATCGCGTTATCGCCGGGCTGCCAGGGAAGACCGGCGGCGACGATATTGAGCCCCTCGGAGACATTCTTGGTGAAGGCGATCTCGTCCTCGCCGGCCCGGATCAGGCTCGCATATTTGCTGCGCACCCGGGTGATGGTGTCGAACATCTTGACCTTGTCGATGGTGCCGGCGATGCGCAGATCGATCTGCTCGTCCATGGCGGCCTTGGCGGCAGCCGGGACGAGACCGCGCGAGGCGGTGTCGAAATAAACCGCGTTGGCCGCCCCGGGAAACTGGGTGCGCGCCTGCGCAAAACGGTCCGCGGCTGCGGCCTCACGCGTCGGTTGGGTCATCGGACGTTTCCTTTCACGGCGATTGCGTTGGATCAGGCGAAGCCGAGCTGCTCTTTCTTCTTGCCGGTCGCCTTCTCGAGGAACTTGTAGTCGATGTAGTGGTCGAGATCGGCGGTGACGTCGCGATTCTGGATGCCGAGCTCGAACATCGCCTTGGCGATGCTGCGGATGGTCTTCATCGGGATATCGACCGACGGCGAGCAGTTGGCGACGGCCATCTTCGCCACCTCTTCGCCCTGCCCGGTCACCTGGCGCGCGCGCTCGACCCAGGCGTCCTTGTTGTGGATCACGAAATCGGTCGCCTTCACCGTGGCGTCGACGATGTCCTGCGTCGCCTCCGGGTATTTCTTGATGAAGTCGTTGTGCAGATAGAGGCCGCCGTTGGAAATGCCGAAGCTGTCGTCGTGCAGATTCGAGATCATCCGCGCCTTCTGGTCGATGATCAGGATCGACGCATAAGGCTCCCAGATGGCGCAGGCGTCGACCTGGCCCGTGGTCATGCCGGCGACCACGCCGGACGGCGAGCCGAGATTGACGCGGGTCAGATCCTTGAACGGGTCGATGCCCTTCTGCTTACAGGCATAGATGAAGAGGATGTCCTGGAAGCTGTATTCGACAACGCCGACGCGCTTGCCCTTGAGGTCGGCGAAGCTCTTGGCCTCCGACTTCGCCGGCACCAGCAGCCGGCTGCCGCCGCCGGCCATGCCGGCGACGCAGGTGCCGGGCAGCTGACCGAAGGCCATCTGCACCAGATAGGTCCAGCTGGTGGCGATGCCGTCGATGGCGCCGCGCGTGAGCGCGGAGACGCGGCCCTGCCCCGAGGACGCGAACTGCTTGACGTCCCAGTCGAACGGCAGCGTGAGGAATTTCGGGATGAAGTGGCCGGCGAGAAAGTGGATCGAATTCTGCTCGTCCATGCGGAAGTGGACTTTGTCCGCAGCGAGCGCGCCGCCGGGCGCCACGAGGACGCCGGCCGCACCGAGCCCGATGAGACGGATGACATCGCGCCGTAACAGGTCTTCCATGTGAATCCTCCCAAGCAAGATTTTTTTATGTTGAACGCAAGATCAGATTGTCGAAGGCGTCACGCTCCACGCGCTGACCGGGAAAGACCACCGTGGTCGTGTCCATCTGCTCGATGATCAGCGGCCCGGCCAACGTCGCGCCCTCGGCGATGGCGTCGCGATCGTAGACCGCGGTCTTCACCATGCCGATGCCGGGGAAATGCACCTCGCGATAAGCGCGCGGAGGCACTTTCGATTTGGCGGCGATTTTGTCGACGCGGATCGGCGGACGCGCGGTGGCGAGCCGCGCCGTCGCCCGCAGCGTCACCAGCTCGATCGGCGCATCTGCAGCATAACCATAGAGCCGGGTGTGCTCGGCGTTGAACGCGGCCGCCAGCTGCTCGACGACGCCCGCGTCCGACGGCGTTCCGGTGATCGGCAGCGTGAGCTCGTGGCTCTGGCCGACGTAACGCAGGTCCGCGGCCCAATCGACCGCGCGCGCGGCGGAGGTCACGGTCTGCGCCGCAAACCAGGCTTCGATCTGGCCGCCGAGATCGCGGGCGAGCTCCGCGAGACCCGAGGCGTCTTCCGACAGCCGCGCGATGTGCGTGCGGCTGAAATCGCGACGGGCATCGGCGACCAGAAGGCCGAGCGCGCAGAGAAGCCCCGGCCCTGGCGGCACCAGAATCGTGTTCATGCCAAGCTCGCGCGCCAGCGGCGTCGCCAGCAGCGGTCCGGCGCCGCCGAAGGCGAGCAGCGCGAACTTGCGCGGATCGTAGCCGCGCTCGACGGTGATGACGCGGATGGCGCGCACCATGGTCTCATTGAGGATGGTGAGGATCCCTTCCGCCGCGTCTTCCACGGAGAGACCGAGCGGCTGCGCGATCTTCTCCTCGATGGCCTTTCGGGCAAGATCGGGCCGGATCGGCATGCGGCCGCCAAGCAATCCGCCGGGGCTGAGCCGTCCGAGCAGCACATTGGCATCGGTGACCGTCGGCTCGGTGCCGCCGCGGCCGTAGCAGACCGGGCCCGGATCGGCGCCGGCGCTTTTCGGGCCGACCTGGAGGAAGCCGCCATCGTCGATCCAGGCGATGCTGCCGCCGCCGGCGCCGACCGAATGCACGTCGATCATCGGAAAGCGCACCGGATAACCGGCAACGTCGCGCTCGCGCGCGATCAGCGGAGTCGCATTCTCGATGAGACAGACATCGGTCGAGGTGCCGCCGACGTCGAAGGTGATGATGTCGCGGAAGCCGGCGGCCTTGGTGACATGCACCGCGCCGGTGACGCCGGCGGCGGGACCCGACACGAGCGTGCCGATCGGGCGCTGCCCCGCCTCCTGCGGCGAGGCGAAGCCGCCGTTCGACTGCTGGATATGCGGCGCGGCGCCGAGCCCAAGCTCCTTCACCCGCGCCTCCAGCCGATCGAGATAGCGGCTCATCACCGGCCCAAGGCCGGCATTGAACACCGTGGTGCTGGTGCGCTCATATTCGCGGAATTCAGCCAGCACCTCGTGCGAGGCGCAGACGAACTTGCCGGGCAGCGCTTGCCGCAGCCAATCGACCACGGCCTTCTCGTGCTCCGGATTGCGATAGCTGTGCAGGAACACGACGGCAACCGCCGCCACATTGGCCGCCTCGAACTCGGCGACGTGGCGCATCAGCTCCTCGCGTGACGGCGCGATGTCCTCGCGCCCAAGCAGGAAGGTGCGCTCGGCAAGCTCGCGACGCAGGTGGCGCGGGATCGGCGCCGCCGGCTTCGGCAGGCGAATGTTGTAATTGTGCGGCTGGCGCTGGCGCCGGATCTCGAGAATGTCGCGGAAGCCCTTGGTGGTGACGAGCGCGGTCGGCGCGATCTTGCCCTCGATCAGCGCATTGGTGGCGACCGTGGTGCCGTGACCGAAATAGCCGACGTCGGGCGGCCTGGCGGCAGCGAGCGAGAGAATCTCGCTGATGCCGCGCTCCATGGCCTCGGACGGATCGTGCGGCGTCGACGGCGTCTTGTGCAGCACCATGGCGCCATCGTCCATGCCGATCAGCACCAGATCGGTGAAGGTGCCGCCGACGTCGATGCCAAGCGCGAAGCGTTGCCGATCGCGATTAACCTGCAGCATGTGAACCCCGCAGCTTCGCCGTCTCGGCCGCGTCGATGGTCGCGCCGCGTCCGCTGCCGCTGATGGCGACGCCATAGAGCTCGCGCGCCGCGCCCACCGACACCTTCTCCGCGATCACGTCGGCGAGCACGCGTTGCGGATCGCGGCTGCGCGGATCGCCGAACCCGGCGCCCGCCGGCGTCTCGATGCGCACGCTTTGTCCCTGCGCGATCGGGAATTCGGAGTAGTTCGCCGGCAACTGCTTCTCCTGCGGCGTTCCCGGATCGAGCAGGAAGCGGCCGGTGCGGCCGGTCTTGCCGCCCGCAAGCCCCGGCGCGCCGACCTTCTGGCGCAGACCGCGGCCGACCAGGCGTCCGTCCTGCGCAAAGTTCACGACCTCGCGCAGCGTGCCGAGACCGCCGCGAAACTTGCCGGCGCCGCCGCTGTCGGTAATCAGCTCATAGCGCAGGATGCTCAGCGGGAATTCGTGCTCGGCCGCCTCGACCGGCAGATTGGCGGCGCCGGAGACGTGCACGCGCACGGCATCCTTGCCGTCCTGGTCGAACTGGGCGCCGGAGGCACCGGCATAGGTCTCGTAATTGACGAAATAATCGCCGCGCCGCGGATCAGTGCCGCTGAAAGTGATGGCGTGCAACGGCCCGCAGCCGGCCATGACGCGCTCCGGCACGGCCTTGGCGAAAGCCCCGAAGATCACGTCGCCGATGACATTGCCGGTCGAACCGCGGTCGCCGACGCCGGCGGGGCTCTGCGCGTTGAAGATCGAGCCTTTCGGGGCGATGACCTCGACCGCGCGGAAGTAACCGGCATTCGGCGGCAGATCGGGATCGATCAGCGCCTTCACTGCATAGTAGACCCCGGCGAGCGTCGCATTCATCACCATGTTGCGCGAGCCGGCCATCTGCGCATCCGAGCCGGTGAAGTCGAAAGTCAGCTTGTCGCCCGCGACGGTGACCTTCACCTTGGCGCGCACCAGCCGTGGCTCGATGCCGTCGTGATCGATATAGTCCTCGTTCTCGTAGACGCCCGAGGGCAGCTCGCTGATGCCCTTGCGCGCCCGCGCCTCGCCATAGTCGAGCCAGGCCTCGATGGCGTCGAGCGTGGCCTGCGTGCCGAAGCGGTCGAAAATCTCCTCGACGCGACGATAGCCGACGATGTTAGTCGCGATCTGCGCCTTGAGGTCGCCCTGCCGCTCGCGCGGCGTGCGCGAGTTGAGCAGGATGATCTGCAGCACGTCGTCGCAGACCTCGCCCTGCGCGACGATGCGCACCGGCGGCAGCCTGATGCCTTCCTGGAAAATGCTGGTGCAGTCGGAGCTTTCGCTGCCGGCCACCTTGCCGCCGACATCGGAGTGATGCGCCAGGTTCGTGACGAAGGCGACGATCTTGCCGTCGCGAAACACCGGCGCCGCCATGGTGATGTCAGGCAGATGCGAACCGCCGCCATTGTAGGGATCGTTGACCACGAAGGCGTCGCCTGGACGCATCGTCTCGGCGGGAAAGCGGCGGAAGACGTTGGCGACGGTTTCAAGAAGCGACGACAGATGCAGCGGCGCGATCGCGGTGAGCGCGAGCAGCCGCCCTTGCGCATCGAAGATACCGGTCGAGCAGTCGCGACGCTCCTTGATATTGGGCGAGTACGAGGTCTTCACCAGCGTCGCCATCATCTCCTCGCTCGCGGCCTTGAAGCGATGCGCGATCACCTCGGCGGTGATGGCATCGACGCGCGGCGGCGCGAGATCGGCGACGGCACTCGGCATGCTCATTTCGTACGGACTCCCGGAAGATTAATCGGCGACGACATCGGGCGTGATCAGGTTGAACAGCATCGCCCGATACTCGTTGAAGCGAAGGTCGAGGATGTCGCGCGGGCGCGGCAGATCGATATCGATGATCTGCTTGATGCGTCCCGGCGACGGCGACATGATCACCATGCGATCGGCGAGATAGATCGCTTCCTCGATATTGTGGGTGACGAAGATCACGGTCTTCTGCGTGCGCGCGACGATGTCGTAGAAATCGCGCTGGATCTTGCGCCGCGTGTGCTCGTCGAGCGCTGTGAACGGCTCGTCGGCGAGCAAGATATCGGGCGCGTTGGCCAGCGTGCGGATGATGGCGATGCGGTGGCGCATGCCGCCCGAGAGCTGATGCGGATAGTGGTCGCGGAATTTCATCAACCCAACCATGTCGAGCAGCGACAGCGCGCGGGCCTCGGCCGCGGCCTTGTCCTCGCCGCGCACATTGGGCCCGAACATCAGGTTCTCGAACACGGTGAGCCAGGGGAACAGGTTCGGATCCTGGAAGATCACGCCACGACGCGGATCCGGGGCCGTGATCGGCGTGCCGTTCTCCAGCACCGCGCCGGACGACGCCTGCTCGAAGCCGGCGATGATGTTGAGCAGCGTGGTCTTGCCGCAGCCGGACGGGCCGATGAGCAGCGTGATCTTGCCCTCGTCGAAAGCGACGTCGACGCCGGCGAGCGCATGCGTGATGCTCCCGTCGCGGCCGGCATACTCCTTGGTGACGGAGCGCCCTTCTATAATTGGCTTCCAGACAGTTCCTGTGCCCACGCCAATTTCCTGCGCGCGATGACGACGATGATGCGATCACTCAAGAAGCCGAACAGTCCCAACATGAACATTCCGCCGAGGACGATATCCATGCGCATGAACTCGTAGCCGCGCCACAGCACGTGGCCGAAACCTTCCGGCACGGCGAACATCTCGGCGAGGATCATCATGGTCCAGGCATAGGCGATGCCGAGCCGCAGCCCGGCGAAGATATGCGGCAAGGCCCCGGGGATGACGACGCGCCACAAGATCTGCCGCGGCGAGGCGCCGAGCATGGCGGCGGCGCGTTTCCAATCGCGGGAGACGAGCTTCACCCCGATCACCACCTGCAGATAGACCTGCAGGAACACGCCATAGATGACGAGGAACAGCGCCGGCAGATTGCCGAGCCCGAAGAAGATGATCGCGAACGGCAGCAGCGCCGTGCGCGGCATCGGGCGCAGCAGCTGCACCGTCGGATCGATGAAGCGTTCGGCCTTCGACGACCAGCCGACCATCACGCCGATGACGACGGCGAGACCGGAGCCGATGACAAAGCCGACGATGGCGCGGAACGAGGAGCCGAGCGCGTCGGTGAACCAGGTGCCTGTGTAATAAGCCGGCCGCCCGGCGGCCCAGGCCGGGTTGATCCATTCGAGGATCGCCCGCACCACCTGCGCGGGGCTCGGCAGCAGCACCGCCGGAATCCATTGAAATGCGTAAGCCGCGCTCCAGGCGATCAGGATCGCGAGCGGCAGTGCGAACTTGAGCGGATCGATCGAAATGAGCACGCGCGAGAACCGCGCCGGCAGGGTCGGCGACTTGGCCTGGTCCGTGGCCGCTTCGGCGAGCGGCTGAACATCTGCTGACAAGTCAAAGCCTTTCTGAAAAGGCGTACCCCGGCGCGGATCATCCGGCGTGGCGGGGCAAAGCGCTAGTTGATTATGGTCATATCAGACCGCGGCATTTCGCTAAGTCGGCGCTAGGCGCTTCCCGTGTGATGGCGGCAGCGCAACAGCAGTGCTAGAATTTCCTGATGAATTCCAAGCAGTTGGAAATCTTCGTCAGGGTCGCGGAACTGGGCAGCCTGTCGAAAGCCGCGGTCGCGCTCGGCCGCGCGCAGCCGATCCTGAGCAAGCAGATCCGCGAGCTCGAAAGCGAGCTCGACACCACATTGTTTCACCGCACGGGACGCGGTCTCACCTTGACGCCGTCCGGCGAACGCCTGCGCGCGCGGGCCGAGCGGGTGCTCGACGAGATGCTGCAAGCCGAGCGCGAAATCCGCAATCTCGGCCAGACCCAGCTCACGCATGCGACGGTCGCCATTCCGACGACGCTCGGGCGCATCCTCACCGTGCCGCTGGTCAGTGCCATCCGCGCGCGACATCCGCAGATCCAGCTGCGCCTGCGCGAAGGCACCAGCGGCCCGATCCTCGACTGGGTGATGAGCCGGCATGTGGATGTCGCCATTCTCTACGACACCATGCCGACGCCGCGAGCGACGACGCAGCCGGTGTTCGAGGAGGAAATGTTCCTCATCAGCCGCGCCGGCGGGCCGCCGCTGCCGAAGACCACGCCGGTGCGCGCGCTCGCCGGAATGCCACTCATACTCCCTGGAGAGAACCAGGGCTTGCGCATCCTGATGGAGATGACCGCGGCGCAAGCCGGCATCGCGCTCAACGTCATCGTCGACGCGGACACCTTCAACGGCATCCGCCTTCTCGTCGGCGAGGGCGTCGGCTGCGGCGTCCTGCCGTTTCAGGTGATCGAGCAGGAGGTGCGCGAAGGCGTGCTGCAGGCGAGCCGCCTGGTCGACCCCGAGGTGAAACGTCAGCTCGTGGTCACGACCTGCTCCAATCGACTGTCCGGCGCCGGCTTGAACGAGCTCGTGCGCATCGTGCGCGACGTGGTCGTAGAAACGATGCGGCCAATCTCATTGCCACGAGATGTCGAGAAGCCGAAGCGCAGGCGCGCGCGCTGACCTTGCGCCGCATCGTCTACTCGCTCGCAGTTGCCGCCGCGCGACTTACTGAATCTGCGGGATCTTCGCGTCCGCGATCAGCTTCTTGTAAAACGCCACATCCTTGGCGATGCGCTCCTTGGCCTCGGCGGGACCGGAGCCGACGTTGAGATAGCCGAGCTCGACGAGCCGCTTTTTCACGTCCTCACGCGCCAGCGTCGCCTGCGCCGCCTTGCTCATGCGCTCGATTACCGCCAGCGGCGTGCCGGCGGGCGCGAGCAGGAAGTGCTCAGTGTCGAGCGACATGTCGGGATAGCCGACCTCCTTGAAGGTCGGGACATCGGGCAGCATCGGCCAGCGCTCGGACGTGGTGAGCGCGATGCCTTTCATGGTGCCGCCCTTGATCTGCGCCTGCGCGCCCGGCAGCGCGGTCGAGAGCACGTCGACGGTGCCGCCGAGCAGCGCCTGCGTCGCCGGTCCGCCACCGCCATACGGGATGTTGGTGAGGTCGACGCCGAGCTTGAGCTTGAACAGCTCCATGGTCAGCTGCGGCGTCGTGCCGTTGCCTGGGCTCGAATAGTTGAGGCTCGCCGGCTTGTCCTTGGCGCGCTTGACCATGTCGGCGACGGAGTTGATGCCACTCTTTGCCGGATTGACCGCGAACACGTTGGGCGCGACGGGCAAGAGCGAGATCGGCGCGAAGTCGGTGTCGAACTTGTAGGGCACGTTCTTGTACAGCGCCGGATTGACGACAAAGGCGCTGCTGGTGATCAGGAAGGTGTTGCCGTCGGGATGCGCGCGGGCGACCTCGACGGTGCCGAGATTGCTGCCGGCGCCGGCATGGTTCTCGACGATGACGGTCTGCTTGAGCTCCTCCTGCAGCGGCCCTTGCAGCACGCGCGCCAGCACGTCGGACGAGCCGGCCGGCGCGAATGGAACGATGATGCGGATGGTGCCGCCCGGCGCCTGGGCCAAGGCGGCCGGCGCTGCGAGCGCGAGGCAAGCCAATGCGATCCCGGCCAAGGCCGCGTGGGTCCAACGTTTCATTCTGATCCTCCCTGATGTCGGCGGCCTGGTGCCGCCTTGTTTTGATACCTCTGCATGGCTTTCGCCTCATCTGAGATACCCGGCCGGCATCGGCAACGATCTGCAAACTTCCTCAGTTGGGCAAGCCCCGGTTCGAGGATGCGGACCAGCGTTGCCAGCGATCCCGAGCCACACAAGGGCAGGCTTCATTTTCGGCGTCCGCCACCTATGGTACTTTGCCGCATGGCAAAGCTTCACACACGCACAGCGCCGTTCTCTCGCATGACGCTACTCTGCGTCGCGGGCCTCGCCTGCAGTGCGGCGGATGCCGAAGCTTGGCCGCTCAAGCCGAACGTGGTGCATCCATTGCCGGTCATCACACGCCTCGCCATGGACACGTCGGCACTGGCGCCCTTCCCGTCGGAGCTGGCAGAGCTCGTGCGCGACGCGACGGAGGCCAGGACATTTGCAATCGCACGGTCCTCGCCATCGTCGCCCGCGCATTCGATTGCGACGGCGACCATCTCGGACTTCGGCGCCTTATCCGCACCGAGCCTCGACAAATTGCGCAAGCTGCTGCTTTCGCCGGAGAGCTATCAACCCGCCGGGCTCGCCGTGGCGCGACGTTTCGTGCCGACTTACGGCTTCCGTTTCAGCAACAACGGGCGCGAAGCCTGGTGGCTCATCGCCGACGACGGGCGGTTGGCGGCCGGGATGCTGGTGACAAAGGATACCGAATGGTCGCGATCGCCCACATTGGTGATCCGCGAGCCGGCACGCCGCGCGTTCCAAGCCTTGCGCATGCGAAGCCCACATTCCGGCTGACCGCGAGGTCGTCGCCGGGGCAAGCACCGCTTATTGTGGTTTCGCTTTTGCTAGGAGCTGGAACTGGGGCTTCTGGTTGATCGGCGGCTTGGTTGGAACCTTGATCAGCTTCGTGGCCGCAGGAGCGATATCCTCCCAGCGAGCCCGAGCGCCCTTCGCAGCGATTTGTCCATTCACGGCGCCCAGAAGCTGAAGGGTGAAATAACCGCCCACGGTCTCGCCCGTGTTGATGTACCAGGAATATTGTCCGGGAATTGATCCCGACATGAGCAGGAAGCCAGTGTAATCGAGAAACAGGTGCCGCAAGGCGGCCTTGCGCTCCGGCTGTGGCGGCGGAGTGAATTGCGGACGAGCTGCGGCTGCCGGACCTTCCGGCACATTGCACGCGTCGGCGATCGCCAGCAGGAAATGCGGCTTCTTTTTCGCGATGCGATCCTGGATCGTTTTCAATCCGATCTGCACCCCGGTCGGAGGATCATCGCAGGCGAATTCGGGAAACTTGCTGATCTTCGGCGCGCCGACACCGTGCCCTGCGTAGTAGAACAAAACCGTGTCAGCCGGTTTGATCTCCAGCTTGTCGACAACCTGCAGGATCGACTTGCAGCTGAAGTCCGCGCCGCTCACTTCGGTTTTGACCACAGTGATCTCACCGACGATGTCGAGCGAGGTGAGAAGCCCGCTCATATTCTTGAGATTTTCTGTGACACCCGGCCCGATCTGACCATCAAGCGAATTGCCCACGATAATGGCATGAACCGTCTGGCCGCTCGCTTGCGTCGCCGCGAGCCAAAGGAATGTGACGCACAATAACGCCAACAGCCGATGCATGGTCGTCCCCCCGCCCATTCTGCAAGGAGAGCCTACAGGGACGACGCAGGAATGGCCATCGGTTCTGGCGAACTTTCAGGAAATGCAACATTTGAGTGCCGCCGCAGTGGCCATCCCAGAGCCGCCCTGGTACAATGCAGGCGTGCGACCGTGGCTGATTTAGTCGCTCGTATTGCCCGATCCCGGGGTTTCGTCCATGACACTGCCAACGCCTCCGCAAGCGTTGCCTCGCAGTGCGGCGCTTTCCGCATTTGTATCGGCGTGCCTATCCCTTGGCGTGATCGCCGCGGACGCGCAGACGGTCGAGCCAAAAGCGCTTTGCGCGGATGTCACCAAGCCGGCCACCGATCGGGTCACGGCCTGCTCATCGCTGATCGACAGTTCATCGAGCGGGCCCGAACGGTCGTCCCTCTTCAATAACCGTTGCGTCGCCTGGCAAGGTCAGCGGGACTGGGAGCGCTCGCTGGCGGATTGTACCGAGGCCATCACCCTTAATTCCCAAAATGGCCGCGCTTACGCGAACCGGTGCCTGTCGTATTACATGCGCGGTGAATACGACAAGGCCGTTGCCGATTGCAACGAAGCGATCAAGCAGCTGCCGGACCTGGTCGGCCCTTATATAAACCGGGGCAACATTTCATATCTGCGCGGCGACTATGATGGAGCGCTCAAGGATTATGACGAGGCCATTCGTCTCAATCCAAAGAACGCACTCGCCTATGGCAATCGTGGACGTGCGTGGACCAAAAAAAAGGATTTCGATCGGGCCATCGCGGACTTCGACTTATCGCTCAATCTCAGCCCGCAACCCAACAATCTGGTGAGCCGGGGTCTCGCTTGGAAGCAAAAAGACAAGCTGCAGCTGGCGATCGATGACTTCAGCGACGCCATCCGGCTCAATCCGCAATTTGCGGTCGCGTATTTCGATCGCGGCTGGACTCGCGTCGCAAAGGAAGACCTGCAAGGCAGTCTCGACGACTTCGACAACGCCATCCGGCTCGAATCCGGTAATGCGGTCTACTACAACGAGCGCGCCTGGGCATTGCATCTGCTCGGGCGCGACGCTGACGGACTTCCCGACGCCGAGAAGGCTTTGCAACTCCGCCCCACCTATGCGGCAGCTCTGGATACGCGGGGCCATATCCGCGCCAAACTGGGTCAGCGCGATCTCGCAATTGCCGACTTCAAGGAAGCGCTCGCGTTAGCCCCCGACATGAAGTCGTCGATCGACGGCCTGAAGAGCTTGGGCATCGATCCCTAGCTCACAGCCTGTTGAGCGACATGCGTTACGTCAGCCCGCGGCCGCGTTATCGGTCAAAACTTGATCATCGGTGCGACCTTCTGCAGGTCGGAAACCGACTTTCCCGTATCGCGTAGCACCTCCTGCACCGCTGCCTTGACGTCACGCGGCACATTCGCCGCCGTGCCGCATTGGGTGGAATCGGCGGAGCAGAGCTTCAAATCGACCGTACCTGGCGAGTTTGGGTCCCGCGCAGGCCGCTGCTCGACCCCAACGACGACGGGGTCTTTCGGCGCCGGCCGGTTCGCCAAAGCGGCGCGCGAGCCTTTATTGAGCGCCAGCGCGGTAATGGTCAGCCGGACGGAATCTTCCGGCACAGCAACTTTTTCGTCGCCGGCTTCCTCACGAACCCGGACGACAAGATCCGCGCGCTCCTTGGTGCTGTAGGTTGTCGGGCTTCGCTGAAGGAAATCCGCAACCGTTGCCGCACGCGCAAACCCTACAATGCCCGTTCCGCGCGGGAATTCGACGAGCGCATTGGAAATGGCCACGCCGCCGAGCAGCGCAAACGTCGTCACGATGTCTTTCTGCGTCGCGTCACTGATCCCGTATTCATCCTTCTCAAAGGTGATCAGCTTGCTCAGCTTCGCCAGTGCCGGAGTGACCAAAGTGGCATCAACAAAGCCCGTTCCGGTTCGGGTCTCGGTCTGGGGATGCCGCACCTTCACCCACCCGTTCCCCTGGTCCGGCTCGACAAGCTCCAGCAATACACCTTCCGAAACCGCCGTGAGGACAGGCGCGGAGAGACTCGGCGCCGCGCGGATATTCAGACTCGTCCGAGCGACCACGGCACGGTCCAATGGCACGTCCGCATCAAGCTGCGAAACCGCGACCTGCCGCGATGCCACAGTCGCTGCCGCCTCCCGCACATCGCCGACCGTCACGTTCGCCGACGCAGGTAAACCCGGCCCTTGTTTCACCGGCACAACGGCGCTGGCAGCCGGATCATTTTGAACGCTCCCCGCCGCAAGGTCGCTCGGTGGTGGTGGTGGCGGCAGGACGGCGTCGGATTTGACATCCGTTGCCTGCGCAAGCCGGGTTCTCTCGGCGTAAGCCGGCCGTGATCCGATCGCGCCAGGTATCACTTGCGTATATCTTCGATCCCAGCTCGCATCATTGAACGATCGGGACGGCACCGTGGCACCGGGTGCCACATCCGCCCGTTGCGAGCACAGCGTTTGAACATCGATGCTGCCAGGCAGGCTCCGCTCGAGCTTGCCTTTCAAATAGGCCAGCCGGCTGCTCGCCTCCTGCGCAAAATAAGAAAAATAGGAGAAAGTGTTGAGATAATCGTCGAGGTTGCAGATCGCCTTCCCGAGGTCGGTCGCGTTGTTCGGCTCGATGAGCTGGCCTTGCGCGTCTTTCTGGACGACGCTGTCGTAGGATTGTTGCGCAGCTTTGTAGACACCGACCGTCGGGAACGGAGCGAAGCCGCCTTCCTGGAACTCCCGCCAGTCCGGCTTCTGCAACAAATTGTGCATGGCGTTATTCGCGCTCGCGTAAATGTCATGCAGCGAGGTTGCGCTTGGCGAGCTCGGATTGGCCCTCGTATAGGCGCTCCCAACAGCTGTTATCAGCGCCGCCGTGAATCGCCCGCCCAAATGGGCGATCTCTTCGGATGGTTCACCGGCCATTGTCGCGAACAGAAACGCAACGCGCGAATCCGCCGCCACCGATCCCTTGCTCACTGGATCATCCGACATATGGATGCCAACGCCGGCATCCGGGAAGGGCGGCGCCGGGCTGCGGCAAGCATCGACAACGACAATCAATAACGATGCATTGTTGGCGAGGCGACGGACAACGCCCAAATCAAGATCGATCGCCCGCCGCGGAATGAGGTCAGGGGCGCTTGGCGCGAAATCGGAGGGAATCAGAAAGTTCTTGTTATCGTACTGAACCCCATGACCGGCAAAATAAAAGATGATGATCGGTTTGCGCTTTTTGCTGTCGGCGACCGCCTGCGCCCGTTCTCTGATCTTCGTCACCGCATCTTCAATGGCATCGCGACTAATATTCTTCGTTGTGACGCCGTCGCTCGCCAGCAGGATCAGATTCTCTTTTTTCACCCCGAACTTCTTCGCCAGCTTGGCAGCGGCAACGGCATCCGTTGTGGCGTTCTGTAGCCGCGGCAGCGAAAACCGATCGGACTCGTCGTAATATTCAACGCCGACCACCAAGGCTAAACGCTCGGGAATCTCATTGGGCGCCACGCCCCAGTAAGGGATCTGGCTGTCAGGTGACGGAAGCGGCTGCGCCAGGATAGGCGCAGCCATCAGCACGAGCAGCAGAGAAAGCAAACAACGCTTCATGGCGGCGTTCGCGGCTACTGGGCCTGATCCTGAAATATTGACACCCGGAGCCTAGCACCTCAAGGTTGCTGCGGCAATATTTGCTCTTCTGGCGCAGAAGCATGCGGTTGAACAGGGTGACGGCGCTCGCCTTCGTGGCATTCGTCTTCCTCGTCCCGGGCGGCGGGCGAGCCCACGACCTGTCTGGCCTCGGCGATCCTTCGGTCAAGCTCGACAAGACGGTCAACCACGCGCAGCTGCAACAGTTGGCCCAGCGCCAAAAGGACGCGCTCAAGCGCTACGTGCTGGCGCGGCTGTTGTTGTGGCCAACGGGTCACGCGCTGCTCAGCTGCTTCATGAATGGCAGCAACGAGGAGAAGCAGCTGATCGTCGACAGCGCGACCGAACTGCTGCGCGACAAAGGCGCGAATATCAGCTTCGACTTCGGCTCCGCTCCCGGCTATCGCCCCTGCCCGGTTCCGCCGCGCGGCGCCGAGGTACGGATCAGCTTTTCCGACCCGTGCTGCGCCGCATTCGTCGGGACCAATTCGCTGCTCGAAAGCGTGCGCGACGGCGCATCGGTCAAGCTGCAGGGCATCCTCAACTACGAAGACGCCAAGCGGCGCCAGATCGTGATGCACGAGCTGCTGCATGTCCTCGGCTTCGAGCACGAGCACAAATCGCCAAGCGTCTTTTGCGAGCCGGAATTCAACAAGGACGTGGTCATCGCGCTCACCGGATGGACCGAGGCCGACTACAAGGCCAACATCGACCAGCTCGACGAGAACTCGCACAGTTACAAGTGGTCGGACTATGACAAGACATCGATCATGACCTATGACCTCGTCCCAAAGGCCTTCAAGAAGGGGAAGGACAGCGTCTGTTATGCGGGGGAGAACTTGAAGCCTTCCGCGATAGACATTGCCGGTTTGCGCGACGCCTATCCCGCCGATCCGGCGATTCCGAATCCGCAGTTCCGCGACGGGCTCGACGGACTCTCCGGCCCGGGCTTGCCGAAGGCGGTGATCGACCTGATCCGCCAACTGAAATCGCGCAGCCAGTAACATCCAGCACTGCAATCGCTGCCGCTGCGGCCGGATAGCGCCGTGCCGAGGGTTAAGGCAACGCGACGCCGAGATTGAGCGTGATGGCGCCGTCAACGTCGCCGTTTGCCGCCGATCCTGGTGTCGGATCCGACGCTGCAGGCGGCAGCGGCCCGACAGCCGCGTTTCCGATTTTCGTATCAATCAGCGCTTGCGCGCCGACCGCGATCACGAAGCGCAAATTGCTGCCGACGACCTCGACGCGCGACAACGCAAACGAGCGCGGCCTTATATTGACGTAGAATTTCTTCGGAGCGTTGACGGTGATCGAATATTGACGCCAAACACTGCCGAGCGACGCTTTAAGCTTGTCGCAAGCGGTCCACGTGCTCAGCTCTCGACTCAAGATATTGGTTGCAACGAAGTCGCCGAAATTAGGGATCGATCTTGTCACGGCCGCAGGTCGCGGCTTGTCGTCGAGCCGCACCGCGGGCCGGCTGAATTCGACGATGGGGCACCAGTCACTTTCGACGCGAACGGCGAGGTTCAGCGCGGCGTCGCCTGACTCCTGAATATTGCTTCCGGCAATGGTGCCCTTCAACGCGAATGGCACCGTAAGATGGATCGGAAATTGTCCATCCCCTGACGGTTCGACCTTGATCTGCCCGGTGGTCAATTGGACATCGTACGACACGAGGTGTGCCAGCACTCCCTTGTTGTGAACGACGAACTGAAATTGATTGACGGTCGTCTCGAGCTTCGCCAACGGCATATTGACGGCAATGGACACGCGGCTCTCTTTCGTTGCCGCCGCCGGGGGCCGGGCGGCCGCGATCGGCGCCGTGTCATCGGTATTGCGCGCTCGGGTGACGATGTCCGCCCGAGCACCCAAGCTCATCCCGCAGACGCCAAACAGAAACGCGAAGACGATCACGCTGCAGAGATATCTCATGTCCTCACCTTCGCAGCTGCAAAACGCGAAATTGCGCTTGGCCCGATCCGGAAATAAACCTATAGTTGCGGCGGCGCCAATGCAAACTTGAAGGACGCCACGCCTATCGTAGCGTTGGAATACGTTCCGCGGCCTTCAGCATCGCGCGCACTCGAGTGCACTTCATCACCGCTCAGCCGTCTCTCTCTTGTCCAGGAAAACACCATGCCAATGCCGAGGCGTCGCTTCTTGGTCACCGCTGCCGCTGCGTCGGTAACAGCCGCCGCGACTTCAGCAAGCCATTCGCAATCGATCGGTACAGGCCCGTCGGTTAGCCAGCGCGAGCTGCGCGCCGTGCTGAGCCAGGGCACCGCGCTTGGCGTGGGACCGCAGATCGCGGCCGCGGGAGCGGCGAGCCCGATGGATCTCGCCGAGTTGATCGATAAGGCCCTGGCCAAGGGCGCCGGCGATGAAGACGCAGCAAACCTGGCGCTGCGTGCAGGCTTATTGCTGAGCGAAATCACCCGGGATCGCAGGGACGGGACGGATTTTATTTCGACCGGCCCGGTGCCCGCGGCGACAAAATATCCATACACCCCTGCATTGAAGAGCGAATATGCGGACCTTTTTCAGCGCGCCAAGATCACGGCAAGCGCGACGCCGGAGCTCACGCGGGCCGCGCGCTTTATCACGTCGGATTCCGCGAAAGCGCGCTACCAGGAGGTCGAGAGTGACACCGGAGTGCCGTGGTACGTGATCGGTGCTCTGCATTACCGAGAAGCCAATCTGAATTTCATGGGCCACCTCCACAATGGTGATTTCCTTCTGGCCCAGACCGTTCACGTCCCGGCGAAGCGACCGCCAAAGCCATGGCCTCCCGCCAACGTCTCCGACCCGCGGCAACTCTGGAGGTTGAGCGCCAAGGATGCGCTAACCGACATCACGCGAATCGTGCACGACTGGAAACTGCAGCGCATGTGCTACGCCTTCGAGGCCTACAACGGTTTTGGATGCCGCGACCACGGCATCAAATCGCCATACCTGTGGAATTACACAAACTGGTACACGCGAGGCGGCTTCCCGACGGATCATCATTTTGATCCGAATTACCAGTCAAAGCAGGCAGGCGTGGTCGCGATCATCAATGAGCTCAAGAAATTTGGTGCCAGCGGCGTCAACATACAAATCGAGGCTTAAGGCGAAAATTCGCGACTTCGGCAAAGGTGAAATCCCTCACTGGCAGCGACCAGAGTGAGTGCGCGATAACGCCGTCGACCCGCAACAAAGAACCATCGCGGGATGCTGAGCTTTCCGCCTGTCGTGAGCCGCTCTCGCGAAATGCCGCGCCAGCCCCTATCTGCACAGAGACGACGCATTCTATCCAGGGCAATCGGTGCACAAGAGGGCTACGCGACAACAGGAGCTGTTCCCCGCGGACGATGCGCCGCAAGGCTTGCGCTACGCGCCCGAGGTGATCTCGACGGTGGACGAGCAGGCGCTGCTCTCGGAGATGCCCGCGCTGCCCTTCAAGGAGTTCGAGTTCCAGGGCTTCCTGGGCAAGCGCCGCACGGTCTCGTTCGGCTGGCATTATGACTTCAACGGCGGCGGGCTGCGCCAAGCCGGCGAGATGCCGGACTTCCTGCGCGGCGTGCGCGAGCGCGCGGCGGCGTTCGCCGGGCTTGCGCCCGAGGCGCTCGAGCACGTGCTGATCATCGAATACCGGCCGGGCGCCGCGATCGGCTGGCACAGGGATCGCCCGCAATTCGGCGACGTGATCGGTGTCTCGCTGCGCTCACCCTGCACGTTTCGCCTGCGGCGCAAGCAAGGCACAAAATGGCAGCGTCACGCCTTCGTCGCCGAGCCGCGCTCGGCCTATCTGCTGCGCGGCGCTTCGCGCAGCGAATGGGAGCACAGCATCCCGCCGCAGGACGGGTTGCGCTACTCGATCACGTTTCGGACGCTGCTCGCGCGCAAGCCGGAAAAAACGCGCGTTTCATAGGGAACGAAGCTCCCCATGCAAGCAGTGTTGTCGGACGTCGGACGCAGCCGTGCCGACGTCCAACGATGACGACCTACCGCGGGAGGACAGGCTTTCCGTCCGGAGTGATCGCTGGCGTGTTGGACGACTTCGTAGCGGGAGTCTTCTTGGCCGGCTTGGGAGCGGCCGGCAAAGTGTCGAGCACAAGCTCATTGAATCTCTGCGGATCAGTCGACCAAAGCTCATGACTCCCCCAAAGGCCCAGGCTCACGGCCTGTGGCGGGACCAGTTCAGGGCTCCAAAACAACCAACGACTACCACGGTGCGGTTGAACCGCGGCCTGGTAGAGCTTCCGCAGCCGGCGTAATTCGGTCCGGTCTTCCGTCGACGCAATATCGGTTTCGTAGCTATCAACGAGTCCGCCGAGCGTCGCACCGAATTGACCGGTGTGCGCCGGTGAAGGCAACGAAATGGCACTGACGTTCACGCTGCTGGTGTCGGTAAAGGTCAGCTTTCCGGCGCCGACGCTCGTTTGCCGCGGAACGTAGTAGAAGTCGTCGATCGTGGCGCTCAGATTGGCAAGAACCTCGCGGCGATGAAAATCGCTGATGCCCTGCGCGTATTGAGGTGTCATCGTCTGGATGCGCTGTGACGCGCAAGCCCCCAAAACGACCATAAGCAAAACGGTTACGCCACTCCGCAATACTACCTCGATCATGTTGTCCCCCCAGATGCCCGCTATGGTAGTCGCGTCGAAGTTGCAGTCAACCCGAGGACTTCACGCGCGGCACGCGTCGCAACCGCGGGCATGCGTCAGGGCTACAGCCTTGCTCCTGCAAACAGGCTGCTGGCGGGTAACGTCGTTTTCGTTGTCGGAGGCGACGCGAACGCGCTCGCCCAGCAAGCGGCCGCTACGCCCCGCCAAACCACTTGATGTCCAGCTTCTTGAGAAACCCGTCCGCCTGCATCGCCGCGATCTGACGATTGAGCTCGGCCAGCAACGCGTCGTCGCCGAGCCGCGTGTTCATGCCGACATCGATCGGCTCCCAGACCTTGGAGACCTTGAGGCCGGCCTTGTTGGATTTGGACAAGTTGTAGCGGAGCGCCAGCACGGTGTTGACGACGGCATCGACGCGGCCGATCTCGAGATCGCGCAGCGCCAGCGGGAATTCGGGATAACCCTTGATCTCCTTCACCTTGTCGGCGTAGCGGTCGCGCGTGTATTTCTCCCCCGCGGTGCCGGTCTGCACGCCGACGATCTTGCCGGCGAGATCGTCGGGGCCGTCCATCTTGATTCCCGGACGATAGGCCGCGGCGACGCCGGTCTGATAATAGGCGGTGGTGAAGGCGATACGCTGGGCGCGTTCCGGCGTCTTGGTCAGCGCCGTGAGCAGGATGTCGACGCGGCCCGAGGTGAGCGCCGGCAGGAGCCCGGCGAACTCGATGACCTGCCACTCGGCGCGCACGCCCATGCGCTGGCAGAGCTCGTCGCCGAGCTCGCGATCAAGCCCCGTGAGATTGCCGTTCTCGACGAACTCGAAGGGCGGAAACGCGCCGCCATTGCCGATCACCATGCGCCCGGCGCTCTTGATCTTCTCCAGCGTGTTGCCCGATTGCGCCTTGACCGGCAGCGGCGCGAGCAGCGCCGCGCCGGCGATGAGAAGACTGCGACGGGAGGGATGGCGTGTGGTCATGACGGCGTTCTTTCCTTGGATGAGCTGAGGGTACGGTTGAGAAATTCGCGGGTGCGCCGATGGCGCGGGTCGCTGAGGACCTGCCTGGGCGGCCCCTCCTCGACGACCACGCCGCCATCCATGAAGACGATGCGGTCGGCGACGTCGCGGGCAAAGCCGATCTCGTGCGTGACGACGAGCATGGTCATCCCCTCTTCCGCGAGACCGCGCATCGCCGCGAGCACCTCGCCGACAAGCTCGGGATCAAGCGCCGAGGTCGCTTCGTCGAACAACATGGCGTCGGGCTCCATGGCGAGCGCCCGCGCAATGGCGACGCGCTGCTGCTGGCCGCCGGAGAGCTCTTCGGGATAGGCGTCGGCCTTGTGCGCGAGGCCGACTTTGTCGAGCAAAGCGCGGGCGCGGGCGTCCGCGGTTTTGATGTCGCGGCCGAGCACATGAATCGGCGCCACGGTGATGTTGCGCAGCACGCTCATGTGCGGAAACAGATTGAACTGCTGGAAGACCATGCCGATGCGCCGCCGCAGCCGCGTCATCACCCTCTCAGGCACGCGGGCGCGGACGCCGTCGTGCTGCTGCGCCCAGCCGACATATTCGGAGCAGACCAGCACCTCGCCGCTGTCGAATGGCTCGAGACCGTTGATGCATTGCAGCAGCGTGGATTTGCCGGAGCCCGATGGGCCGATCACGCAGACCACCTCGCCGCGCGCGACCTCGAGATTGATACCGCGCAGCACCTCGATGGCGCCGAAGCTCTTGTAGAGATTGCGGACGATGATCGGCGCTTCGGTCACTGCACGCCCTCGAGCCTGCGGTTGCGCATCAGAAATCTGCCACGACCGATGACGTGGACAATGTCGGCTTCCCGCGCGGCGAGAACGATGTGCGGCGCCGGATCGGATTCGGCACCGAGGAAAGCGGAGGCGGCGGCGTCGAACGCCAGCAGATTCGCCGGTTGCCCGGGGGCCAGCACGGCTCCGGCGGTTGCCATGCGCAGCACCTGCTCCGGCGTCGGCCATTCGCCGCGCGACATTGCGGCGCGCGGCGCCAGCAGTGCGAACTTCGCGGCCTCCAGCATGCTCTGCGTGTCGTTGCTCCCGGCGCCGTCCGTGCCAAGACGGACATTGACGCCGGCGCGCAAGGCGCGCGCGACGGGCGCCACGCCGCTACCGAGGCGCAGATTGGCGACCGGGTTATGCACGATCGACGCGCCACGCGCGGCGATGATGTCGAGATCACCGGCATCGACATGCACTGCATGCGCAAGCTCGACCTGCGGCCCGAGCACGCCGAGACGATCGAGATGCGCGACCGCGCTGACGCCATAGAGCGCGCGGCAGGCTGCCGCGTCCGCTGCGGTTTCGCACAGATGCATGTGCAGGGGCGATGCGCGCTCGCGGCTGAGCGCGAAGAGCCCGGTGAGCAGGCGATCGCTGGCTCGCTGCGGCGCCGACGCCCCAGGCGCGACCGGCACCGGCAGATCGGCGTCCATCAGGTCACGGGCCAATGCGAGAACGGCCTCGGTCGACATCGCAGGGCCGGCCGATGGCGCGCTGACGCGATCGCGCAGGTTCAGCGCGATGCGCGCGTCGAGCCCGGTCGCCGCCCAGGCCTGCGCCGCCGCATGCACGGCCTCGGCGCGCATCGGCACCTGGCGGAAGTGATCCGTGACGCCAACAGCGCCGCCGCGGACAAGGTCGGCCGCGCAGAGCCGGATGGCGCGGGCAATGTCTTCGCCCGCGAGCGCATCGCGGCCGTCGCCATAAGCGACAGCGAGCCATTCGGCCTGCTCCGCCATCGGCGCCAAAGCGCGTCCGAGCATTTCCGGCGAGTGGGTGTGGGCATTGATGAAAGCCGGCATCACGATCAACGCAGAGGCATCGATCACCTGTGCGTCCGCGGGAGCCGCGAGCTTCGGCGCCATCGCCGCGATCGAGACGCCGTCGATCAGGATGTCAGCGCGGCGCGCCTGCCAATCGTCACCGCCGGGGAGCACATCCGCGTTGACGAGCAGGAGCTTCACGTGAGCGGTCCTCGCCGCGTGCGCTTTTCCAGCCATGTGTTCAAAGCGACCAGCGGCAGCGTCATGCACAAATAGATCAGCGCAACGCCAGCAAACGGGCTGAAGGTGTTGGCTTTCCAGGTCATGATGTCGGTGCCGGCGCGCAGCAGATCCGGGATCGCGATCACCGAGACCAGCGCGGTGTTCTTGACCAGCGTGATGGCTTCACTGGTGAGCGGCGGCAGCACGCGGCGCAGCGCCTGCGGCAGCACGATGTGGCGCATGCCCTTGGCCCAGGACATGCCCAGCGACTTGGCCGCGCGCATCTGCCCGCGGTCGATGCTCTCGATGCCGGCGCGGACGATCTCGGTGACGAAGGCGCCGGTGGTGACGGAGAGCGCGATCACCGCGACGGTGAAGGAGTCGAGCAAGATGCCCATCGACGGCAGCCCGTAATAGAGAAACAGCAGGGTCACCAGCAACGGCAGTCCACGCATCAGCGTGGTCCAGCACAGCACGGCCAGCACCAGCGGACGGATATGGCTTGCGCGGGCGATGGCGCCGGCGACGCCGAGCAGGAGCCCGCAAACGAGCGAAACGACCGAGATCGAGACGGTCGTCACCGCGCCTTTCAACAGGCTCGGCAGCGAAGCGACAAAGAGCTGCCACTCGAAATCCATTCACGCCCCGGTGGCGGCTGTCGGCCGCCTGCGGCGCCAAGGATGCTTCGCGTTTCGGTGAGAGCCGCTCACAGCCGGAATCCCCCAGTCCACAACATCCCGGTCTGACGTTGGCAGGAACAATAGCCTAGGCGGATTTCAAGTCGCAGGGCAAGGCAACCGAGGCGTGCGGTTTTCATGTTGGCGGTAAGCTTGGCACCGCTAGCTCGCCAGCTGGCGAATGCTGCGTCCGATTCCGGCCGGGCGCGGAAGCTGGGCGTGGGTGACGAGCGCGGCATCGATCGCCGATCTCGCCTCGGGGAGGAAGGGGACGACCCGCCGCGCCGTGAGGTCGACATGCAGGAACATGATCTCCTCCATGGCGACGCGATATCCACTCTCGGCATGAAACATCTCATGCGCGACATGCAGCCGCTTGCTGTCCCTGCCGAGCAACAGGGAGGCGACGCGAACACGCTCGCCGAGCAGCACTTCGCGATCGTAGACGGTGTGGGTCTCGGCGGCGAAGGCACCGCAATGTTTCGCCTGCTGATAGGAGCGCTCGATGCCGAGCGCGTTGAACAGCGCCGCCGTGCCGCGGTCGAAGATCTGGATGTAAAAGGCCAGGTTCATGTGGCCGTTGGTGTCGATCCAGTCCGGACGCACGACCGCTTCGTATTCGCTGAAGGGCGCCGGGAATGGCAGATCGGGCTTGCTCGACACGTTCCGCGTCCTGCTGATCGATCGCTGGCGAAAGGCGCTGCTCAGCTCTCTTTCGGTTTCGGCACGGCCGTGATCAACAGGCCCGCATTTTTCCAGGCGCTGAAACCGCCTTCGAGGTGGCAAACCGGCGTCAGCCCCATGCGTTGCAGCGCGAATGTCGCCAGCGCCGAACGCCAGCCGCTGGCGCAGAAGAACACGAATTTCTTGCCCGAGGAGAAAATCGGCTTGTGATACGGGCTTTCGGGATCGACCCAGAATTCGAGCATGCCGCGCGGCGCGTGCAGAGCACCGGGGATGGTTCCGTCGCGATTCAATTCGCGGACGTCGCGAATGTCGACAAAGACAACGTCGGGATCGCTCTGCAGGTGCTTCGCATCCTCCGGCTTGATGGCCTCGATGGCGGCATTCGCCTCCTCGAGCAAGGCCTTGTAACCGACCTTGAGTTTCGTACCTGCAGGCTGTTGAGCGTTGTCATTGGACATCGTTGTTCACCGTTGCTGGTCGTTGGTGCTGATCGCGAGGCCTTCTGCCTTGAACAGCGGTTCGATTGTTTTCCATGCGATGTTTTTGGTGATCAGGATCATGCGCGAGGAGGCGTGGCCGTGCGGTGACCCGCCAAGCGGCATCGGCGGATAGACGGCGTCACGCACCGCCTGGAGCACGACGGCCCGCGCCGGCGCCGGCAAAATGATCAATCCCTTGGCGCGCATCAGCGCCGGGCCGGCGAGCGATTTGAGCACACGAATACAGGCGTCGACACCGTTCTGGTCGAGCGGCGTCGGCAGTCCGACGACATGCGTGCGAACTTGCGAAAAATCATGCTCGGCGGCGGGAGCGGCTCCGCTCTCGGGAACCGCCCTCGTGCGGGAGAGCTGCAGGGCCGCGATCAGATCGGCGGGGATCGCCCCGTTATCAAGTACCCATTCCCGCTTGCCGCCGCTCGCCGCCTTGAGCTCGGCGGACAAGCCCGCAAGCTCTCGCGGGTCGACGAGGTCGGCCTTGGTGATCACTACGAGGTCCGCGGCCTTGAGCTGCGCCGCCGCGACGGCTTCTTCGCGCAGGTCGTGCCGCACATTGCTCGCGTCGACGACGGTGAGCACGGCCTTCACGTCGTAAGATTCGTTCAAAGGCGGCTGGGCGAGCAGCATCGCCAGGACGGGCCCGGGATCGGCCAGGCCGGAGGTCTCGATGACAACACCGTCGAACTGCTGCAACTCGCCGATGGTGCGGCGTGCGCTCAGGTCGACGAGCGTGTCGCCGAGATCGCCACGGACCATGCAGCATAGGCAACCGCCGACGAGCTCGTAGACGTCGTCGCTCGACGCCTCGACAATGTCGTGATCGAGGCCGATTTCACCGAACTCGTTGATCACGACCGCCAGCCGGCCGAGCTCGGGTCGCCGGATCAGCGAGCGGATCAGCGTGGTCTTCCCGCTGCCGAGAAAGCCGGTCACGATCCACAATGGCAAGGGCTTGGTCACGGCCAGTTCGATTCCTCCTTGTGCCTCACCCTCGCCGCGCTCAGGCGCGGCTGCGGATCATGATCTTCTCGCTGCCGGCAATGACGACCTCGTCCCTCTGGTTGAACACCTCGAGGTCGAAGGTGACGATGCCGCGTCCCGGCTTCGAGGTCGTCCGCTTCTCCTTGACGATCTGGCGCACCTTGATGGTGTCACCGATGCGAATGGCGCCGGCAAAGCGGCAGCTGAAATCAAGGAGTGCCATGGCGGTCTCTTCGGTCAGGCCGAGCTGGCCGAGCAGTCCTGACATCAGGGCAACGCCGAGAAAGCCGTGCGCGATGCGGCCGCCGAACGGCGTTGCCTTGGCAAACTCCTCATCCATATGGATGGCGGTGTAGTCGCCCGACAGGCCGGCGAAGGTCACGATGTCGGATTCGGTCACGGTGCGGCCTTTGGTGGTGAACACCTGCCCGATCTCGAACTCCTCGTAATGCATATTCTTCGTCACATCCGCCTCCAGTCAGTGAGCAAGCTTTTCGCGATCGGCGAGCAGACGCGCCGCGGTCTCGTAGAGCAGATCGACGCCGCGCTCGATATCGCTCCATTCCGTGGCCTCCTCGGGGCAATGACTGCGTCCGCCGATGCTCGGCACGAAGATCATGCCTGCGGGCACATGGCGGCCGACGATCTGCGCGTCATGTCCCGCGGCGGACGACATCACCAGGTAATCGAGGCCGACGTCACGCGCCGCGCGCTCCAGCTCGCCGCGCAGCGTCACGTCCATTGGGGTCGGATCGATGCGATAGGTCTGACGGCAGCTCGCGGTGACGCCATGCAATGCGGCCGCGCGCTGGGCTTCGGTCTCGGTCGCCGCGATCAAGGCTTCGAGTCGTGCCTTGTCGGTATCGCGGATTTCCAGCGCCAGACGCGCGCGCGCCGGCACCACATTGCCGGCGCCCGGCTCGACCTTCACGACGCCGATAGTCATGACCGCGCGGCCCTCGCCTTTTGCGATGACAACCTCACGCAGATTGGTGGCGAACAGCGCGGCGGCGGCAAATGCGTCCTTGCGCTCGGTCATTGGCGTCGAGCCGGCATGGTCGGCACGCCCCTCGAAGCGGATCGAGAAGCGCCCCTGACCGACAATCGCATCGACGATGCCGACGGCGAGCCGCTTGCGCTCGAGCACCGAGCCCTGCTCGATGTGCAGCTCGAGATAGGCGGCGATGCTCTGTTTCTCGCGCTTCGCTGCGGGAAAACCGTTGATCGGAAAGCCGACGGCTTTTGCTGCTTGATCGAGCTGCGTCCCGTCCGCGTCGCGCATCTGCTCGAGCTTCGACGGCTCGATCCCCTCCAGCATCGACCGGCTGCCGGTGAAGGCGCTGAAGCGGCCTTCCTCATCTTCGAAGGAGACGATCTCGAGCGGGCGCAACCGCGGCCGCGCCTCATCCTGCAGCCGGCGCGCGACCTCGAGACCCGCGAGCACGCCGAGCGCGCCGTCGAGCGCGCCGCCGTTGGGGACGGTGTCGGTGTGGGAGCCGATCATCAATGCCGGCAATTCATTGCCGCCCGCATTCGACGCCAGACGGCCGATGACGTTGGCAGCGGCATCGATGCGCACATCGAGCCCGACGGCGGTCATCTGTCGCTGCAACCAGCGGCGCCCTTCGATGTCCGCAGCGCTGAACGCAGGCCGATTGTGTCCGCCGGCGGCATCGCGGCCGCATTGCGCGAGCGCATCGAGATCGGCGCGAAGTCGCGGATATTTCATGAGGCGACACGCTCTCTTCAGCTGCGCACGAAATCGGGACGCTGCCGCTTGAGAAAGCGGCCCTGCCCCGCCGATCCGAGAAATTGGCCTTTGTCGACAACCACGTTGCCGCGCAGAATCGTCAGCACGGGGATGCCGCGCACCTCCATGCCGTCATAGATGTTGTAGCCGATCGGTCCGTAGTGCGATTGGGTCGTCAGCCGCTCGACGCGCGCCGGGTCGATGATCGCCAAATCAGCGTCGGCGCCCGGGCGGATCGAACCCTTCTGCGGGGCCAACCCGAACAGGCGCGCCGGCCATTCGCTCCACACCTTCACCATCTGCGGCAAGGTCAGTTTTCCGCTTTCGACGCCAAAGGTGTAGAGCAGCGGCAAGCGAAACTCGGCGCCGTAGACGCCGTTCACGGTGGTGGCAAAGGAGTCGGCGCCCTCGGTCTTCGCCCTGGCGCTGAACGAGGCGTCGTCGGAGCCGACAGCGACCACAGTGCCGTCGGCAATGCCGGCCCACAGCTCTTCGCGATCATCGGGCGAGCGCAGCGGCGGGCTCATGACATAAAGCTGCCCGTCACTGCGCTCATAGCTGCTGTCGTCGAGCACGAGGTAGTGCGGACAGGTCTCCGCAAACACCGGCGCGCCACGCTTACGAGCGGCGCGCAGGTTGCCGAGCTCGCGGCCAAGCGCCATGTGGAAAATGTAGATGCCGGCGCCGGCGGCCTCGGCGAGCGACATCGCGCGCCTGATGGCTTCGGCTTCGGCGATCGGTGGACGCGTCAAGGCGTGAAAGCGCGGACCGGTCTCGCCTTTGGCGAGCGCGCGTGCGGTCTCACGGGCGATGATCTTCTCGTTCTCGGCATGCACGCCGACCAGCGCACCTTCGCGCCCAGCAGCCCGCAGCAACGACAGCAGCGCGCCATCGTCGAGCATCAGGCCCTCTTTCTCGTAGGTCATATAGGCCTTGAACGAGGTGACGCCGGCGTCGGCCAGCGCGGGAAGTTCGGCGAGCGTCTGCTCGTTCACATCGGTGACGACGACGTGCAGCCCGTAATCGAGCGCAACATGCGGATCGGCCTGGGTGCGACGGTGGCGCAGGCCGTCCATGAGGCTGCGGCCACGGCGCTGCAGAGCGAAATCGACAACGCTCGTGGTGCCGCCGCGCAATGCCGCGACGCTGCCGGAAAACATGTCATAGACCGAGCGCTTCGACATGAAGCCGACGAGGAAATGCGTGTGCACGTCGATGCCGCCGGGCAGCACGATCTTGCCACCAGCGTCGATGACCTGTCCGGCGCGATGGCCGGCCCCGCGTTCGACGGCAAGAATTTTCCCATCCTTCACCAGCACGTCGGCGTGCTGCGTGCCCTCGCCCGTCACCACGGTGCCGTCGATAATGGCGAGATCGATGTCGCTCATGCGGCCTCCAGCGCCTGATCGAGATCGGCGATGATGTCCTCGGCGGCCTCGATGCCGACCGAGAGACGGATCAGATTGTCGAAGATGCCTTGCGCGTGGCGGGTGGCTTCGGGAACGCTGTAATGCGAGGTCGTGACCGGCTGGCTGATCAGGCACTCGATGCCGCCGAGACTCGGCCCCAATCCGCAGAGCTGACAGCGATCAACGACGCGGCGCGCGGTCTCGCCGGAGCCGCGGACCTCGAAAGAGAGAAGACCGCCGAAGCCACGCATCTGTCGCCTGGCAAGATCGTGCTGCGGATGGCTTTCCAGCCCGGGGTAATAGACGCGCTGGACCTTCGGATGCTGCTCCAGATGGCGCGCCACCGCCATCCCGTTTGCGTTATGCGCCCGCATGCGCAAGGCGTAGGTGGAAAGCCCGCGATGCATCAGCCATGCGCCCATCGGATCGAGAATAGAGCCGGACGCGAACTGCAGGCTGCGCACCGCCCGGGTATGCGCACGTGCCGCGACGACGACACCGACGATGAGATCGCTGTGCCCATTGAGATATTTCGAAGCGCTGTGCACCACCACATCGGCGCCGAGCTCGAGCGGACGCTGGTTGAAGGGACTGCCGAGCGTGCCGTCAACGATCAGCTTGATGTCCCGAGCGCGCGTGATCTTCGCCAGCGCGGATAGATCGACGATATGCAGCAGCGGATTGCTCGGGGTCTCGACGAAGACGACGCGGGTGGCGGGCGTGATCCGCGCCTCGATTTCCCCGACACCGTTCGATTGCACCCAGTTCACTGTCACGCCCTGGCGCGGCAGTACGTCGGTGAAATACTTGTGCGTGCCGCCATAGACGTCGGCGAGGCTGAGGATCTCGTCGCCAGCTTTGACGAAGGCGCCGACGCCCGCCGCGGTGGCGGCCATGCCCGAGGAAAAGGCCACCGCCGATTCCGCGCCCTCGATCCGCGCCAGCTTCTCTTCCAGCGCCATCACCGTCGGATTGCGCAGGCGCGAATAGATGAACCCCTGCTTCTCGCCGCGGTTGACCGCCATGAGCTCGTCGGTGTCGGCGGCGACGAACGTCGCCGTCTGGTAGATCGGCGGGCTCACCGCGCCGAGCTGGCGGCGCGGATGATTGCCGGCGTGGACCGCGAGCGTGTCGATCTTCACTGCAGGATCTCTCGACCGATGACGAGGCGCAGGATTTCCGGCGTCGGCGCGATCTCGGCGAGCCGCGCATCGCGATAGTGACGCTGCATGTCGAATTCCATCAGGAAGCCCCAGCCGGCCATGATGCGCATCCCCTCCAGCGCCACCTGCATGTAGGTTTCCGCCGACTTGAGACGCGCGAGGCCGGAGCTGCGCGAATTGTTGGTGCCACGATCGACCTCCCAGGCGCTGCGATAGAGCAGCATGCGGGCGGCGCTGATCTCCATGTCCATGTCGACGAGCTTGCCTTTGATCGGCTGATGCTCGGAAATCGGCTTGCCGAATTGCTTGCGCTGCTTGGCATAATTGAGCGCCAAATCGAAGCAGGCCTGCGAGGCGCCGACATTGACGGCGGAGAGCAGGCAGCGCTCGCGGTCGAAGCTCTTGAGGACGTTGGTCCAGCCCTTGTTGACCGCGCCCACCGTGTCGGCGCGCGGCACCCGCACATCCGTGAGAAAAATCTCATTGATATCCATGGGCTTGAGGCCGAGCTTCTTGATCTTGCGCAGCTCGACGCCCGGCGTCTTCGGGTCGAGCAGGAACATGGTGATGCCCTCCTGCTTGGGCGCATCGGTGCGTGCCAGCAGCAGGATGTAGTCGGCCTCCTGGGCGCAGGAGCAGAACATCTTCTGTCCGTTGATGACCCAATGATCGCCTTCGAGCTGCGCCTTGGTGCGCAGCGCCGCCGCGTCGGATCCGGAATCCGGCTCGGTCACCGAGAAGGAAAAGCGCAGCTCGCCTTTGGCCAGACGCGGCAGGAATTTACGCTTCTGCTCTTCGGTGCCGAAATGCGTGAGCATGTCGGCCGCGATGACGGTCGTCGTGTAGTAGATGTTGGCGCCGGCCTCGAAGTGGCGGGCGAACTCCTCGAGGAACACGATCAAGTCGACGCAGCTGGCGCCGGTGCCGCCGTATTCCTCCGGGATGGACATGCCGAGCCAGCCGAGCTTGGCAAGCTTGCCGAACAGCTCCTCCGGAAATCGCGCGTTCTCGTCGCAATCGCGGACATATTCGGGGAGACATTCCTTCTTCAGGAAGTCGCGTAGACTGTTGCGCAGCGTCTCCTGTTCCGATGAAAGCGTAAAGTCCAGCATCGGTCCTCCCTATTCTCGCTCACTCATTCGTCGCCGCCGGCGCGTCACGCGCTGACGACAATGCTGTTGTCGTCCGACCACGATGCCCACACTTTCTGGCCGGGCACGCGCCGCGCGTTGACCTCGGCGCTCTCGCTCGGCTGCAGCAGCACATCGAGCTCGCAGCCGTTATCGAGCCGCACCTTCAGCTGGCAAAGCGCGCCCTGAAACACCGCGTCGGTGACGACGCCGGCGAAGGAATTGCCTGCACCTTGCGACTCCGACAGCGTGATGCGTTCCGGACGCACGCCGATGGACACATTGGCGCCCTGGCTCGCCGCGAACGGCGACCTGGCGCGAAGCTGCATGCCGTGCGGCGCCGCGACGGTGATGTCGCGCCCGTTCGCCTGTGTCACCGAACCGGAGAAGATGTTGCAGGAGCCGATGAAGTCGAGCACGAAGCGCGTCTGCGGGTGATTGTAGATGCGGGCCGGAGCGTCGAGCTGCTCCAGGATGCCGCGGTTCATCACGGCGATACGGTCGGACAGCGTCAGCGCCTCTTCCTGATCGTGAGTGACGTAGACGAAGCTGATGCCGAGCGTCCGCTGGATGCGCTTGAGCTCGAACTGCATGCGCTTGCGGACCTTGAGGTCCAGCGCGCCGAGCGGCTCGTCGAGGAGGAGCACCGTCGGCTTGTTGATCAAGGCGCGGGCGAGCGCCACGCGCTGCTGCTGTCCGCCCGAGAGCTGGTGCGGAAAGCGCTCCTCTAGGCCGACAAGATCGATCACCTCCAGCATCTCGCCGGCGCGCGCGCGCATTTCCTGCTTGGGGCGCCCCTTGATGCGCAGCGAATAGGTGATGTTGTCGTAGACCGAGAGATGCGGAAACAGCGCGTAGTGCTGGAACACGGTGTTGACGTCGCGCTTGTTGGGCGGGACGTCGGCAACGGATTTCTCCTTGAGCAGGATCTCGCCGCTATCCGGGGTCTCGAATCCGGCAACGAGCCGCAGCGTCGTCGTCTTCCCGCAGCCGCTCGGACCGAGGATCGACAGGAACTCGCCGCGATAGACGCCGAGCGACAGGTTGTTCACCGCCGCCGCACCGTCGAAGCGCTTGACGATGTTTCTCAGCTCGAGATCGTAGATGCCGCTCATTCTGTCCTTCTCACGCCTGAGACGACGCACCGGCGCGCAGCCGGATGCGGGCGTCGAGGGCCACCGCGGTCTTTTCAGTTGCCAGGATCGGGTTGAGCTCGAGCTCTTCCACCTCGGGCGCTTGCGCCAGCCGGCAGATGTCCGAGATCAGGGCGATCAGCGCATCGCGCTTGACGGCACGCCGGCCGCGATAATCGCCGAGCAGCGGCGCGCTCTTGAGCTCGAGCAGCATCTCGGCAATGTCGCCCTCGTCGACCGGCAAGAGCCGCAGCGCGACGTCTTCCAAAAGCTCGATGCTGACGCCCCCGAGCCCGACCATGACGTATTTGCCGAATTGTGCATCGTTGGACACGCCGCAGATGAGCTCAACGCCGCGCTCGCGGATCATCGGCTGAACGCCGATGCCGTCGAGCCGCTTGCCGGGCGCGGCCTGCCTGAAGCGCTCGACCAGCGTCGCGTAAGCCGCGCCGACGGCCGCTTCCGTCTCCAATCCGAGCACGACGCCGCCCATGTCGGACTTGTGCGAAACGTCGGCCGACTGAACCTTCATAACCACCGGAAAACCCAGCGCTTTGGCATGGGCAACCGCGGATTCGGCGCTGTCCGCGAGGCGCGACAGAGCGACATTAACGCCGGCGGCAGCCAGCAACGACTTGGCATCATGCTCGGTGAGGATCGTGCGGCGAGCCGTGGCGTGCATGTGCAGGCCGGCGGCCCAGGTCGCGGGAAGTGCCGGCGCGGCGCCCTCGCGCCGCAGCGCGGCCTTTGCGACACGCGCACGGGCGGCCATCCCGCCCATGACCTCCATGGCATCCTCGGGCATTTCCGAAACCGGAACGCCATGCTCGTGCAGGAGTTTGCTGACGGCGTTGAATTCCGCGCCGCCGACCTCGTCCATGACCCAGCCGACCGAGATCGCGATCCCCTGCTCGACCAATTGGCGCAGCACCGGAAGCAGGCGCTGCGCATAAGCGTCGTTGCCGAAGGTGTCCGAGCCCGGCACGCCCATGACCAGCGGCACGACGCCGTCATACTCGCCGCTCGTGGCAAGGATTTCGACCGTGCGCGCCAGCATCTCCGGCGAGACGTCACCGGTGAGATCGATCGGATTGCGCATGCTGGCCATCGCCGGCAGCACCTCGCGCAGGCGCGCCTTGGTCGCGTCGGACGGCGACGGCAGCGACAGCTGCAGCCGCTCACAGGTATCCGAGGCAATGACCCCCATGCCGGCGAGGCTGGTGACGATGGCGATGCGATTGCCGCGCGGCGGGCGCTGGCGGCCAAGCGCGAAGGTCAGCATTCCGAGCTGGCGCAGGTTTTGCGCCTGCAACACGCCGGCGCGACGGAACGCGGCGCGATAGATCCGCTCGGGACTGGAAACGCTCGCCGTGTGCGAGAAGATGGCGCCGAGCCCCGCCGCCGTGCGGCCGCCCTTGAGCACCACGACGGGCTTGGTCGCAGTGACACGCCGGGCGGTCTCGACAAAGCGCCGGCCATCCTTGACGCTTTCGACATACAAACCGATCGAACGGATTTCCGGATCGGCGGCAAGGAAATCGATGACCTCGGCGTCGGAGATATCGGCCTGATTGCCGAGACAGATGAACCGGCCGAAGTCGATGCCCTGCGCGTGGAGCCCGCGCAACAGCGCATAGCCGACCGAGCCCGCTTGCGACACGATCGCCAGCGGCCCGCCACCGACCGGGCCGCCAGCGAGCGTCGCCACCAGCTGCGCATCGGCATTGATGAAGCCCGGGATATTGGGGCCGAGCACGCGCATTTTCGACTGCGCGCACACGGCCTCGATGGCGCGCTGCAAATCCACACCTCGTTCGCCGGTCTCGGCAAAGCCGCCAGCGGGGATGAGAACACCTTTCACATCCCTGCCGGCGAGAGTCTCGAGCACGCCCGGCACTTTTTCCGCCGGCAGCATCATGATGGCGAGATCGATGCCCTTCGGAATCTCGGACGCATCCGCCAGGCATTCGATGCCGAGGATCGATCGCGCGGTGGGATTGATCGGATAGATCTTGCCCTGATAACCGCCCTTGAGGATGCCTTCGACGCAGGCATAGCCGAGTTTTTGCGGATTCGCCGACGCACCGACGACGGCGATGCTTTTCGGGAAAAAAATGTCGGCGAGCCCGTGATCACGCATCGATCTGCTCACGCGGCCTTGACCTCGGTCCAGGTCTGCGTCCACTCGCCGAGATTCAGCGGATAGTCGAGGAATTGAACGTTCTTGAGGATGTCGGCCAGGCGGTCATAGCCGAGCTCTTTCTGCAGATCGGGACTGAGGTCCTTGAGCAGAAGATCCGACGTGCCGTTGTAGCCCTGGTCCTTGCCGACGGCGGCGCCCCAATAGCTGCCCAGCGTCCAGTCGATGAACGCGTAGCTCGTCGGCACCAGCTTGGTGTCCTTGGAGATGACGTAGTAATGGATGGCGCCGATCCCTTTTTCCTTCGGGATCGCGTACTTCATGTTCATTCCCTCTTTCGCCAGCGCCCACCACATCGGCCGCCAGCCGGAGAGCGCCCAGACCTCGCTGCTGCGCAGCAGCGTCATCGCCTCGGCGTATCCAGTCCATAATTTGCGGAACAGCTTTTTCTTGGAGATGAGGAATGTCTTGATCTCCTTGAGGTCATCGCTGGAGAGCACCGACGGGTCCTTGTGCCCGAGATAAAGCGCCGCCACCTGGATCGCGTTCTGCGCGTCGTCACGCAGCGCGACCTTGCCGGCATATTTCTCGTCGAACAGCACGCCCCAGGAATCGACATGGTCGATGTGGTCGGCGTTGTAGACGACCGAATCGTAGGTCCACACGTAGGGCATGCCATAGGTCTTGCCCTCGTTCACGGCAAAGGGCGCATCCTTGAAATACGGAAACAGATGCGACGCATTCGGCAGCTGCTTCATGTCGAGCGGACGCAGCAAGCCGCGACGAATGACCGGATAGAGGAACGCATGATGCACGGCGACCACGTCCCAATCGGCGGTGCCGCCGGTGGCGAGCTTGGTCAACGTGGAGAGGTTCGATACCCAGCAGGCACGGACGACCTTCGCTTCCTTCTCCTTTTCGAAGACCGCGATGTCGCCCTCACGGCACCAGGTCGGGCACAGGCAGTGGACGGTCAGCGGCCCCGGCAAGGCGGCCGCATGCGCCGGCGAAAACATGGGAAAGCCCGCAGCCATGAATGCCGCACCCGCCCCCGTCTGCAGCGAGCGTTGGAGCAATTCACGGCGCGACACCGAAAGTCCGTTTCCATCCATTACTGACATTGTCGGTCTCCCTCTGGTTTCCATTTTGCGGCCAGCGACATCATTGCGCGCGATAAGTCTGTCGCGTCAGTCGATAGCCGATCGTCATCAGTCCCAGGCTGAAGAGCATGAGCAGCGTCGCGATGGCGTTGGTCTCGGGGGAGACGTTGGCCATCAGCATCGACCACAGATAAATCGGGAGCGTGTTGTCGACGCCGATCAGGAAAAACGTACGGATGAACTCGTCGAACGACAGCATGAACGCGAACACCGCCGACGAGACGATCCCGGGCATCACGATCGGCATGATCACCGTGCGAAACATCTCCAGCCGCGTCGCGCCGAGATCGAGCGCCGCCTCCTCGATGGAGGCATCGAAACGATGGAAGCTCGGGAAGATCAGGACGAAGATGAACGGCACCACGTAGGTCACGTGCCCGAGCAGCGTCGAGCCGAACAGCGAGGAGTTCACGCCGAGGATGTTCCAGGTCAAATGCTGGGCAACGCCGACGATGATCGGCGGCGCGATCAAAGCGACGAGGATGAGATTGAACAGCATCTCGCGCAGTCGGAAATGCCTGCGGAAGGCGTAAGCCGCCGCAACCCCGATCGGCGTCGCGATCACCACCGTGACGACGCCGAGCTCGATCGAATTCAGCAGCGCCGCGCGCAGATCCCGATCGCGCAGCACCTCGGCGTACCAGTGCAGCGTGAAGCCGCGCCACGGCAGCGTGATGTTCACGGTGTCGTTGAACGAAAGCACGGCGAGGCAGAACAGCGGCGCATAAAGAAATACGTAGATGGCGAGGCCATAGGCTGCCCAGAGCAGCACCGCGAAGCGGCCGCGGGTGCCGCCCATCGTGAGGCTTTGGACGCTGCTGCCGCGCATCGTCAGGCCCCTTTCTCGAAGAAGATCTGCTTGAGGCCGACCCAGCGTCCGACGACGAGCAGCGTGATCGCGATGATGATGGTGAAGGCCACCGCCAAGCAGGCGCCGTAGCTCCAGTTGAAGGTGGCGCCGAACTGGTCGGCGATCATTTCGCCGAACATGATCCCGGACGGGCCGCCGAGCAGCTTCGGGGTGACGTAGGAGCCCGCGGTCAGGATGAAGACCAGCATGCCAGCGCCGACCGTTCCGGCGGCGCTCAGCGGAAAGATCACGCGCCAGAACGTCACCAGGCGGCTGGCGCCGAGATCGGCCGAGGCTTCGAGCAGCGAACGGTCGATGCGATCGAGCGCCAGATAGATCGGGATGACCGCGAAGGGAAACCAGACATAGATCAGGCCCATCTCGACGGAGAAGAGGCTGAACAGAAATCGCTCGGAAGGAGCCGAAAGGATTCCAAGGTCGAGCAGGATGGTGTTGAGGACGCCCGAGGTGCCGAGCAGCGGATACCAGGCAAAGCTTCGGACCACATAGCTGATCCAATACGGCACCAGGATCAGCAGCAGCAGGAAGTGACGATGCCGCGAGGTCCGGCTGGCGACCCAATACGCCATCGGATAGGCGAGCAGCAGCACGATCGCCGTGACCTCGACGCCGATCCACACCGACTTCCAGAGGAGCCGCAGGTCGGTCTCGTTGGTGAGCAGGCGGCGATAGTTCGCGAGCGTAGCCTGCCACTCGATCCCGGCGAACGACGACTTGTAGAACGAGATCACCAGCACCAGAACGGCTGGCACGATCAGGAAGAGCGCAAGGATGAGAGCGGCCGGCACCGCTGCGGGAGGAGCCCAAACCGCGTTTCGATGACCCGACATCACGCTCTGCCTTGGTCGCACGCCCCGCAAACGACGCGTTTCATTTTTTGAAACGCCGTTTCCAAATGAAAGTATTCAGCAAGGCACCAGGAGCGTCAAGTGCGCGTGCGGCGCGAGCTTCTTGACAACGCAGCGATGAATCAGCGCGGCAACGTTTGCGCCGGACGGCGCCGCGCCGCGTTCGTCCGCGCGGCCGCCACATCATTGGGCAACTGCCTCGATTTTGCGCGGCGGCCGTCACCGCGGGTCCGCGCTTGCGCCTCGGCGATCTCCACCACGTTCACGTTCGGCCCAAAGAACCCGAGCTCGCGGGAAATGCGGTCGGCAGCCGCCCTCACCGACCGGCTGATGCTACGCAATGCCGAGATCGGCAGGCGGTTCGATGGTCCGGAAACCCCGACGGAGGCGATCACGCCGCCGTTGCGATCCCGGATCGGCGCGGCGACGCCGGAGATATCGTCCCGCCACTCGCCGATGTTCACAGCATAGCCGTGCTGGCGAACAAACTCGAGCTCGCGTAGCAGCCGGGCTTTCGAAGTGATGGTGCGTCGCGTGAACGCCTTCAGATTACGGGAGACGGCTTCGACCAGCGGTTTCGACGCGAAAGCCAGGATCGTCTTGCCCGTCGAGCCGCAGTAAAGCGGCACGCGGCCGCCGATCGGCGTGAAGATGCGCAGCGGATGCGCGCCATCGGCCTTGTCGATATAGACGACCTCCTCGCCGTCGAGGATGGCCAGGTGCACGGTTTCCCCGGTCTCCTCGGCCAGCTCGCGCAGAATGCCGGCGGCAACGCGGCCGACGTCGCGACGCGCGATCACGTGCGTGCCGAGCTCCCAGATCTTCAATGTCAGCTCATAAGCCGCGGACTGCTTGTCCTGCTGCACGTAACCGAGCTTCACGAGGCCGTTAAGCAGGCGATGAACCGTCGTCTTGTTGAGGCGCAGCGCGCGGCCGAGCTCGCTGATGCGATGCGGCGGCGGCGTCCGCGCCAGGAGCTCGATGAGCCCGATCGCCTTGGCAAGGGTCTTGGACACCTGTCGCTCCCCGTTCTCCGAACAGAATGATCGCGCGCTATCGGGACCGCTCGACGATCCGCGGCGGCGCGTCGACGGTGATGGGCGGAAGCTCGCCGAGATAGCGCTCGACCTCAACGAGACAGCTTTGCGCAATCGTGGCCTGCGCAAGCTTGGATGAACCCTTGTCGATGGTCAGCACGTTGGCATTGCCGTGTCGATCGAGCGTGCCGATGCGTCCGGGCTCGAGCGGATCGTACCAGGCGCCGGTCGAGAGCATGATGACGCCGGGCCGGATCTTGTCGGTGATCACGGCGCCGGCGAGGCAGCTGCCACGCAGATTGAAAACGCGCACGACATCGTGGTGCACGATGCCGCGCTTTTCCGCATCGGCGGGATTGATCCACATCGGCTCGCGCCCGTTGATCTTGCTGGCCTTGCTCACGCGGCCGCCGTCGAGCTGACTGTGCAGGCGCGTTCGCGGCTGGTTCGAGATCATGTGCAGCGGATAGTTCTCGGCGATCGGGCTGCCGAGCCATTCAACCGGCTCGAGCCACGCCGGATGGCCCGGACAATCGTCGTAGCCGAAGCTCGCGATCCGCTCGGAAAAAATTTCGATCTTGCCCGACGGCGTTTTCAGCGGATTGGCCGCGGGGTCGGCGCGGAATGCGCCGAGCATGTCGAAGGGCGCATCGGGCGCGGCAATCTCGACGTGACCTTCGCGCCAGAACGCCTCGAAGGTGGGAAGCTCGACACCATGTTCGGCGGCGCCCTGCTTCGCCCGGGCATAAATGTGCTGCAACCAACCCATCTCGTCGCGGCCCTCGGTGAAGGCCTCGCGGACGCCCAGTCGATCCGAGAGCTGCGTGAGAATGTCGAAGTCGCTTTTCGCCTCGCCCACCGGATCGATCGCCTTCTGCATCGCCAGAATGAAGCGATCGCGCGAGCAGGCGCCGATGTCATTGCGTTCCAGGGTGGTCGCCGTCGGCAGCACGATGTCGGCGAACCGTGCCGTCGACGTCCACCAGGTCTCATGGACGACGATGGTTTCCGGACGCCGCCAGGCCTCGAGCAGCCGGTTGAGATCCTGGTGATGATGAAACGGATTGCCGCCGGCCCAGTAGATGAGCCGGATATCGGGATAGTGGCGGCGCTCGCCGTTGAAATCGTAAGGCTCGCCGGGATGCATCAGCATGTCCGAGAGCCGTGCGACCGGAATATAGCTGCTGGTCGCGGCCGGGCTTGGACGCAGGCGCGGCACCGGCATGGTGCGGCGCGGATAGCCCATCGCCGCGGTCGATCCGTAGCCAAAGCCGAAGCCGCCGCCCGGCAGGCCGACCTGGCCGAGCATCGCCGCCAGCACGATCGCCATCCAGAACGGCTGCTCGCCGTGGTCACAGCGCTGAACTGACCAGCTCGGCGCGATCATGGTCCGCTTGCGTGCCATCGTGCGCGCCAACGTGCGGATGGTCTCGGCGTTCAATCCGGAAATCTGCGCGGCCCACTGCGCATCTTTGGCAACGCCATCGGCCTCGCCGGTCAGATAGGCGCGGAAGCGCTCGAAGCCGACCGTGTATCGGTCGAGGAAGGTCTGATCGTGCAGCTTCTCGGCGAGGAGCGTGTGCGCCAGGCCGAGCATGATCGCCGCATCGGTGTTCGGCCGCGCGCGCAGCCACTCCACGTCGCAGAAGTCCGGCAGGTCCTCGCGGATCGGGCTGATCATCACCACCTTGATCCCGGCATCCTTGATCCGGCGCAACCAGGTTTCGGTCGCGTGATTGCCGATGCCGCCGGATTCGATCTGCACGTTCTTCAACGGCATGCCGCCGAACAGCACCAACAGCTCGGTGTTGCCGACGATGCTGTCATAGGTCGTCAGCGGGCCATCGACCGCATCCAGGCTGCCAACGATGTGGAGCAGGAGCGTCATTCCGGCGCCATAGCTGTAGTTCTGGACCTGACGCGTGCAGCCGCCATAGGCATCCAGCAGGCGCTGCAGCTGCGTGCGCGCATGATGAAAGCGGCCCGCGCTCGCCCATCCGTAGGAGCCGCCGAAGATCGAGGCATTGCCGTGGTCGCGCTTGACGCGCGCGAGCTCGTCGGCGACCAGCGCAATCGCCTCATCCCAGGAGACGGCGACGAACGGATCGACCCCGCGCCGGCTGCGGTCGCTCTTCGTTCTGTCCTTGAGCCACCCTGCCCTCACCATCGGGCTCGCCACGCGATTGGGCGCGTAGGCGACATCGGCCATGGACTGGATCAGGGGCGACGGCGACGTGTCCTTGGCAAACGGACGAATCTGCGCAATGCGGCCGTCCGCGACCTCCACATCGTAGCTGCCCCAATGCGAGGCCGTGTGCACGGTCCGGGAGGTCGCGCTGCTGCTGGTCATCGACAAAAACCGTGTTTCATTTTTAGGAACAGGGTTTCAAAAGCTTAGGCCTGCGGAGTCGTGAGTCAAGGGAGCCCCGCCGCGAAGTTCCGCGCGATGGCGTGCCGATTGCGACCGCCTTCGGCCTGTTCGACCCGGATCCAATCCGACGTGTCGGGATGATTGACACCCGGCTGTCCGCCATCGCTCGCGAAGCCGGAGCTTTCTACACGACAACCGCCCGCCTTCGCCCTTTGGGCTTCCGCCTACGCGCAAGAGCGCTTCGGCGGACGGGCCGACGCGGCAGCCTTCGCTCGCTTCGCGCTGGATATGGCACCCGGTTTGCCGAGCCGTAGCTCGCGAAGCGAGCGAAGGCTGGTGGGCGCACAAGGACTCGAACCTTGGACCCGCTGATTAAGAGTCAGCTGCTCTACCAACTGAGCTATGCGCCCGGATTGCCGCTGCGGGACAAGCCCGCAAAAGCGCGTGTGCCATAGCAAACGGGGCAACGGCTGTCCAGCCACGGAGGCGGTGGATTCACCTGGGAAATCAAGAGAAAGCGGCGAAGGCGCGGATGGGGGGTTCCGCCTACGCTCGCATGCGAGCTTCGGCGGACAGGCAAGCCCGGCCATGACGACGGAGAGTCGTTCCACCAGTTCAGCCGCCAAGAGGAAAGCCGCCGAGCGGGGAGCCCGGCGGCTTCTCGGTCACCGCGCCGACGGGGGGAACGGCGCGGTACAATGGCGGCGAGGGTCGGGGAGAGCGCTCGCCACCTCGCTGGACTACTGCCGCGGTCCGCCCTCACCGCCGCGCATCATGCCGCGGTGATGCTCGAAACCGCCGCGCATGTGATTGCGCATACCGACACGCAGGAGCATGGCGAAGCGGTGCTTCTGGCCCTCGTCGAGGCCCTGGTAGAGCGGCGCGGAGGCATCGGCGAGCTTCTTCACCGACGCGGCGCGTTGCGTCATCGCCTCGGCGCGGTTGTTGAGCCGTGCGATGAGATCATCGCTGCGCGGAGCGCTGGCGCGCGCAGCGAAACGCTCGGAGCGCTGCTTGGCGAGATCGCGGATCGCGGTCTCGACCGCCGGCCAGTTCTTCTCCTGATCGGGCGTGAGCTTCAGGCCAGCCTTGAGCGCGGCGATACGCGCGTCGGTGAAGGCGCTGATGTCTTCCGCGCTCGGCCGCCAATGCCGCGGACCATTCGCCGGGCCGCTCTGCTGCTGCGCGTAGACAAGCGATGAGCCGGCGAGCGCAAGCGCGGTCGTGCCGGCAAGAACTGCTTTCTTCCACATGGCCACCTCCAAGGGGCGTTGTCGTCTGATGTGGCCAATGATGGAGCGCGCCGGAAAAGGAGCAAGTTAAAGTTTGGATAGAGATTAAATGCACGCAATGTTGATGAGCGCGCGTTCAGCGTCGTTTACCGCAGGGATTTGGAGCGTGCTTCGTTGTGAGTTGGTCTCGCATGAACTAGCCGCGTCTTCCCTCTCCCGCGTGCGGGAGAGGGCGGCGAGCGCGACGCGCGAGCCGGGAGAGGGCCAAAATGGCGGCACTGCCCCTCTCCCGCCTCGCTTTCGCTCGGCACCCTCTCCCCGCTTCGCGGGGCGAGGGAAAGAGCCGGCGACGCTTGCGGATCATCGGCAGAGCGAAGGCGCGCTCTTGAGGCTCGCCGCGCCGGACCCTCGCTACGCTCGGCGGCGCGGCATCACATCATCCCAAGCAATCGCGGCAGGAACAGCGTGAGCTCCGGCCAATAGGTCACCACCACCAGGAACATCAGCATGGTGACCAGCCACGGCAGCACCGCCACCGCGAGATCGGTGATGCGCATGCCCGCTATCATCGAGGCGACATATAAGTTGAGGCCGACTGGCGGATGGCACAGCCCAACCTCCATGTTGACGTCGATGACGATGCCGAAATGCACAAGATCGATGCCGAGCCGCTTTGCCGCCGGCGCCAGGATTGGCGCCATGATCAGGATGATCGAGTTCGGCTCCATGAAGTTGCCGGCGACGAGGAGCAGCACGTTGACCAGCAGCAGAAAGCCGAACCAGCCGAGATTCTGCGCGGTGATCCAGTCGGCGAGCGCCGAGGGGATGTTCTCGTTGGCGAGCACGAAGGAGAACAGCACCGCGTTGGTGATGATGTAGAGCAGCATCGCGCTGGTGTTGGCGGCGCGCAGGAGGACGCGTGGCACGTCGCGCAGCTTGATCGCCTTGTAGACGAACACCGAGATGAGGAACGAGTAGACCGCGGCCATTGCCGCTGCTTCGGTGGCGGTGAACAGACCGGAATAGATGCCGCCGATGATGATGACGACGAGCATCAAGCCCCAGACGCTGTCCTGGAACGCAGCCCAACTCTCCTTCCAGGTCGCCTTCGGCATCCGCGGATAGTCGTGCTTGCGCGCCAGATACCAGGTCACCGTGCAGAGCATCGCGGTGAGCAGCGTCCCGGGCAGCAGGCCCGCGACAAACAGCGCGCCGATCGAGGTGTTGGTCGACACCGCGTAGACGATCTTCGGGATCGACGGCAGCATCAGAATGCCGAGCGAGCCGGCGACCGTGATGATCCCGGCGCCGAAGCGCATCGGATAGCCGAGCCGCACCATCTCCGGGAGCACGATGGCGCCGATCGCCGCCACCGTGGCGACGCTGGAGCCGCAGACCAGCGCGAACATGGCGCAGGCGACGATGCCGGCCAGGCCCAGGCCGCCGTGCCAGTGCCCGATCAGCGTCACCGCAAAATTGATCATCCGCCGCGCCACGCCGCCGTGGCTGAGGAAATTGCCCGCGAGGATGAAGAACGGGATGGCCATGATCTCGAAGCTTTCGAGACCGGTGAACAGCTTCATCGATACCGTCTCGATGCGCACGTCGGTGAGGACGAAGAGGAAGGTGAGCACGGTGAGGCCGAGCGCGATCGACACCGGAATGCCGGTGAGCATGAAGGCGATCAGCAGTACGAAGATGGTGAGCGCGCGCAGCCCCTGCGGCAGCTCGATGATGCCGGTCTTGTGCGCGAAGCAGACAGCGAGGATGAAGATCGGCGCCAGGATCAGCGTCAGCGCCAGCGGGCTCGACCAGCGGCTGGAGACGGTGCCGTGGGCGTCCGCCGAAGGATGCAGCGCGTCGGTCGCTCCGCCGACGCCCTCGACATGCGCCTCGTCGTGATGCGGCAGCTCGCCGTCGCGATAGTAGCTCCACATCACCTGCAGGAAGCGGAAGCACATCAGGCCGGAGCCGAGCGGGATCGCGGAATAGACCGCCCACATCGGCCATTCGAGATCGTTCGATTGCTGGCCGGTCTTGAACATCTCGTCGACGAAGGTGACGCCGAAGCTGGCGATCGCCGCGGTGAACAGCGCGCCGCAGGCGAGCGCGAACATGATCACCCAGCGGCGCTTCTCCGCCGGCAGCAGGTTGACCAGGAGGTCGACGCCGACATGGATGCCGGTCCGCACGCCGTAGGCGGCGCCAAACTTGGCCATCCAGATGAACATGTAGATGCAGAGCTCTTGCGCCCAGGAGAGGTCGAGCGAAGCCAGCCAGAGGTAAAGATCCTTGAGGAGGTCGGGAATGATCGGCACGTGATGTGCCGCCGCCGACTTCGAAATATTGATCGACAAGCCGGTGCCGTAGCGATGCAGTACGGCGACGAAAATCAACAAGGTCGCCGCCGCGATGAGGACCGCGATCAGCCACTCTTCCAGATGATCAAGTGCGCGATTGAGCCCCTTGAGCACGCCGTTCCCCCCAGATTGTATTGAATATCAAAACGGCTGGGAGTGCCCCACACCCCCAGCCGTCCGATGTCGTCTTAAACCGGCGATCAGTTCATCTTGATGTCGAGCTCTTTGGCGATCAGGTCGAGCACCGGCTGGCCGACGCGGCCGACGGCCCACTTGTAGGTCGGCGCCATCGCCTTCTGCCAGGCGGCCTTCTGCTCCGGCGTCAGATAGTGCAGCGTGGTCTTGCCCTTCTTCTTAATCTCCGCGAGCGCGTCCTCATTCTCCTTGCGGGCGATCGAGTTGGTGTAGTCGGTGGCCTCATCCATCGCCTTGGTGAGCTCACCGCGGATATCGGCCGGCAGCCCGCTCCAGAACTTGGTGTTCACGATCACCGCATATTGCAGGTGCGCGTGATAGGACACGGTGATGTCTTTCTGCACCTCGTCGAACTTCTGCGTCAGGTAGTTCGACGGAGTGTTCTCGCAGCCGTCGACCACGCCGGTTTGCAGCGCCTGGTAGACTTCGGAGAAGGCCATGATCTGCGGGATCGAGCCGAGATCGCGGAAGTAGCGGTCGGCGATCTTCGAGCCGGAGATGCGGATCTTCAGCCCCTGGAAGTCGGTCGGATTGAGCAGCGGCTTATTGGCCGACGCCATGTGGAAGCCGTTATCCCAGTAACCCAGGCCGGTAATGCCTTTGGCCTCGAGCTTCTGGAACAGCCACTTGCCGACCGGGCCTTTCATGGCCTTGGCATAGGTGTCGTCGTCCTTGAACAGCCAGGGCAGATCGAGCGCCTCGAATTCCTTGACGCCGAGCGGCGCGAACTTGGCCGTCGACGGCGCCAGCATCTGCACGGTGCCGAGCTGCAGGGCCTCGATCTCTTCCTTGTCCTTGTAGAGCGTCGAGTTCGGGTAGACTTCGACCTTGACCTTGCCGTTGGTGTATTTCTCGGCGAGCTCCTTGAACTTCAGCGCGCCTTTTCCTTTCGGCGTGTCGTTGGCGACGACGTGGCTGAACTTGATGATGATCGGCGACTGTGCCGAGGCGAGGCCGGGAGCGACGAAGACGGCGACGGCAGCCGCCGCCAAAAGCCATTTGCGCATCAATGTTCCTCCGTGACTGAACGCGAGCCGGGCGTTTTCTGTTGTTTTCGCAACCATTTGCGGCCGCCCGGCCGGTGGATGGGCATGAGTGGGCCTATAGCCACCATTGCCGACGCGCGGCGTCAAGCGCAAAAAGGCGCCGCCCCGAAGGGCGACGCCTGAGAATTCTTGTTCTGCGCTATTGCGTCGCAGCGGGTCCTACGCGAGGACCCCCGGCGCTAGTTCAGCGCGGCAACGACCGCGCCGAGCCCCATCTCATGCGCCGTGGCAACGGCGGTCCGCTTCTGCTCGTCGTCGAGCATGCGAATGAGCGGCATGGCGCTCGCGGCGAGACGCTGAACAGCGGCCGCGGTGAGCGCGATCGACACGACGCGGCGGCTGATGCGCCGCACGAAGCCGGCAGATTCATCGCGCGCGGCCTGCTCCTCGGCGATGCGCACGAGCGCCGCTTCGACCGGCGCCCAATAAGGCAGCTGCGCCGGGGTGAGCCGCAGCGCACTCTTGATGCGCGCGATGTTGACGTGGGTGATCTGGCTCGTTTCACCGCCATTGAACGAGCGAAGTTCCGAAGCCTGCGCCGGCGCCGCGGGAACCGACAAACAACCAACCGCCACGAGCGCGGCCGCGCCCGCGAGCATTGCCTTCAACATGCAGAGAGCTCCCCGTTTCTTTTGAGTGAGCGGCGAACTACCGGCCAATCTGGCCCTCAGCACGGGGGAAATGTGATTTTTTTGCGGATGTGGGGAACTTTTCGCCGGGAAGCAAAACCACGTTTGTTGATCTGGATCAGTGACGAAAAGAAAAACGCCGCGCCATTGCTGACGCGGCGTTTTCATTATTGCGCGGAAAGCGCCCTACCCGACGTCGGTCGAGTGAATGCGGCGCTCGACGCCGGAGCCCTTGTTGCGCTTGCTCATCAGCTTGTTGAGCGCGCCGAGATACGCCTTGGCCGAGGCCACCAGCGTATCCGGATCGGCGCCTTTCGAAGTGAAGCCGCGTCCGCCTTCCGCGAGCCGCACGGAGACTTCGGCTTGCGCATCGGTACCTTCGGTGACCGCGTGCACCTGGTAGAGCTCGAGTGTGGCCTCGTGCGGCACCAGCGCGCGGATCGCCTTGAAGGTCGCGTCCACCGGACCGTTGCCGGTCGACTGCGTGGTGACATGCTTGCCCTCGATGTCGAGGGTGAGCGTCGCCGATTGCGGCCCCATGGTGCCGGCGATCACCGTCAAGGTGAGCACCTTGATGCGGTCGTGCGCGGTCGCGATCTCCTCATCGACCAGCGCCTCGATGTCCTCGTCGTAGACCTGCTTCTTGCGGTCGGCGAGCGCCTTGAAGCGGATGAAAGCATCTTCGAGCTGGTTGTCGGAGAGCTGGTAGCCCAGTTCCTCGAGCTTGTGCACGAAGGCGTGGCGGCCGGAATGCTTGCCCATCACCAGCGAGGTCTGCTTCACGCCGACGCTTTCCGGGGTCATGATTTCATAGGTCTGCGCATGCTTCAGCATGCCGTCTTGGTGGATGCCGGATTCGTGCGCGAAGGCATTCCGCCCGACGATGGCCTTGTTGTACTGCACCGGGAACGAGGTCACCGCGGAGACGAGCTTCGAGGCGCGGGTGAGCATGGTGGCATCGACGCCGGTCCAGAACGGCAGCACGTCGTTGCGCACGTTCATCGCCATCACGACTTCCTCGAGCGCGGTGTTGCCGGCGCGCTCGCCGATGCCGTTAATGGTGCATTCGATCTGCCGCGCGCCGCCGGTGACGCCCGCGAGCGAATTCGCCACCGCCATGCCGAGGTCGTTGTGGCAGTGCACGGAGAAGCGCGCCTTGTCGGCATTGGGCACGCGCTCGCGCACCATCTTGAACAAAGCCAGATATTCCTCCGGCACCGTGTAGCCGACGGTGTCGGGGATGTTGATGGTCGTGGCGCCGGCATTGATCGCCGCCTCGACGCAGCGGCAGAGGAAATCGTGCTCGGTGCGCGTGCCGTCCTCGCAGCTCCACTCGACGTCGTCGGTGTAGTTGCGCGCCCGTGTCACCTGCCCGATGACGAGCTCGAGCACCTCGTGCGGCTCCTTCTGCAGCTTCCACTTCATGTGCACCGGCGAGGTGGAGATGAAGGTGTGGATGCGGCTCCGCTTCGCCGGCTTAATCGCTTCGGCGCAGCGGTCGATGTCCTTGAAGGCAGCGCGGGAGAGCCCGCAGACCACCGCATTCTTGGTGCGCCGGGCGATCTCCTGCACGGCGGCGAAGTCGCCTTCGGACGCGATCGGAAAGCCGGCCTCGATGATGTCGACACCCATCGCATCGAGCACTTCGGCGACTTCGAGCTTCTCCTCATGCGTCATGGTGGCGCCGGGGCACTGCTCGCCGTCGCGCAAGGTGGTGTCGAAGATGACGACGCGGTCCTTCTCGGACTTGGTCTTGGCAGTCATGGAATTTGTCCTTCTCGCTAGCGCCTATCGCAGGCGCTCATTGGGGTGATCTCCGTCGACCCCCTGAGTGCCCAGGCGCACGCGCCCAGCCGGCCCTCAGGGGCGCCTAAGCAGAAGGAGCGAGCCCAGAATGAGGGCGGCAGCGGACGCGGCCTTGGCGGCCGTCCGGTCGATCGCGCGGATGTGCAGGCGCGTCGTCATTGCCTTAAGCGAAACCTCGCCCTCGTTCGCCGTCAGGGTCGCGGAATATGATTAACCGCTCGTAAATGGCCCTGGCGGATGCGGGAGTTTTATCGGAAAAGCCGGGCTCGGGGCAAGGGCTAGCTTTAATCAGAGGGGATCGGCGTACCACAGCTTGTCCCCGGACTCGGCGTCACGCCCCGCGCATGCGGGGCATCCAGTAAACGTCGGATATCGCGGTGATTACTGGATCGCCCGCCTTCGCGGGCGATGACGCCTCAGCCTAGGCGCGATCGTCGCCAATCAGCGGCGATCCCCCGACACGGGCCTCCATTCCGCCACCAGTAATCGAGGAAGCCGACGACGAAACCGGTCATCGCCGGGTCGATGTCGGCGGGCCCGAAGACGGCGCGGATGTCGCTCAGCTCCGGATCGGGATCGGCACGCAGATGCTCGTGGATGCGCGCGCGCAGCGCGTCGGCACTGACATCGGCGCGCAAAACCTTCAGCGCCAAGAGCAGGTTCCCGTCCCTGACCAGATACCAACCGGAGTCCGGCTTGAACTCGGACGCGGCAATGCCGGTCTCTTCGGCAAGCTCGCGCCAGGCGCTGCCCTCGAGGTCGACGACATCGCCGGCGATGTCGTTCGGATCGGGCGTGCCGCAGGGAAAATACATCTGCCCGGCATTGGCGGTGTGCTCGCCCATGACGCCGAGCATGAGCGCGCCGTCGGCCGTGAGCACCGCGGTCGCCGCCGTGCAATCGACGACGCCAGCATCGAGCGGCTGCATATCCTTCCATGCCGTGAAGGCGGCGAAGTCGCTCAAGAGATACGAGCCACGCAGGACACCATCTTCGATACCGTGGTCGTAGAGGAGCAGAATGGGTCCGTTCCACACCGCCGGCTTGCGCCGTTTCAGCTCGGCGAAGCGCGCCTCGATCTCAACCTTGTGGGTCAGGGCGAAGGGCCAGGGCTTCGGCCGATAGCTGAGCTCGGCGCGATCGACTCGGGTGACGGTGATGGCAGACATCGCGGGAGGTGGTGCCGCCGCGACGGCCCGCCGTCAAGCCTCGATGACGCCTTCGGTGACCACAACCGCGCTGCCGCCGACCGACGCGCGCGTGAGCGCGCCCTTTTCGATGCTGAACGCAAGCTGCATCTGGCTTGGGCGGCCCATCTCGTAGCCCTGCTCGATGACGACCTTGTGCTCGCCGTCGCCAAAACGGCCGCGCTTCACCAGCACGCCGGGAAACGCCGCGGCGGCGGAGCCGGTCGCCGGGTCTTCGGCGACACCAAGCTTGGGCGCGAACATGCGGGCATGGAAGTCGTGCCCGCGCTCCGCCGTCTCGGCGCAATAGAGGTAGGCGATGGCGCGACCCTCGCGGCCGAAGGTCGGCTCGAACCGCGCGGTGTCGGGCTTCGCGCGCCCAATGGCATCGAGCCCACGCACTGGCACAAAGCTGATGGCATTGCCCGCCGACCAGCGCTGCGGCGTGTAGCCGTCGAAACCGACATCGGCGGCATCGATCGACAACGCCGCGGCGATCTCAGCTGCCGAAGCGACCGTGCCGGTCTCGGCCGGCAACTGCGGAATGACGAAAGTGGCTTGGCCACTGTTGGCACCCGTCGCGCCGACGCGGCAGGCGACAAGACCGATCTTCTCCTCGAGCACAATGTCGGCGGCGCGCCCACCGTCGATGCGGTTGAGCAGCACTGCGGTGCCGACGGTCGGATGTCCAGCGAAAGGAAGCTCGGCGCCGGGGGTGAAGATGCGCAGCCTGGCGCGGTGTTTCTTTTCCTCCGCGGGCAGCACGAACACCGTCTCCGGATGGTTGAACTCGCGCGCGATGCTCTGCATCGCCTCGCCTGACAGCCCGTCGGCCTCGAGCACGACGGCGAGCGGATTGCCGGAAAAACGCTTTTCGGTGAACACGTCGAGGGTGACGAAACGGCGGCGCATGACTGTCCTCGGTTTTCGGCTCGCGAGCATGCGACGGAATGCTAGCGAACGCCAAGGCAATCCGCTGATCGAAGCCATCGACGGCAGTGATGCTAGGACGCGCGGATCAACACGCTCAGCGTCGTCCCCGCGAAGGCGGGGACCCAGCAATCACTGCGGTATCGGTGTTTACTGGATGCCCGCCTTCGCGGGCATGACGGCGGAGAGGCTGTGCTCAACCTCTGGCGCGCTGCCCCCACGCGCCGAGCGTGTGCAACTTGTCGTCGCCGAGATGCGCGATCGGCATGGGCCCGGCCGCTGGCGTCTTCTTGGCCGTGATCGCGGTCAGCTCCGCCTTGGCATCAGGGTCCTGGAGCGCCCGTGCGAAACGCTCCTCATCGCGCCAGACCCAGGCGCCATGCTCGAGCCGCGCGTAGACCTCGCCGGTTTCGTAATCGGCAAAGTTGATCGCCGGAATGAGACGCGCACAGCGCTTGATGAAGCCGACATTGCGCTCCGGAGGGAGTTCCCGGTCGAAATAGAGCTCGCCGGGCTCGCGGGCATGAATGTTGATCTTCCTGAACCGATCGATGTCGAGCATCGCTTTCGGGTCGAGGATGGTGAGCTCGCGATTCCAGCCATAGGCGACCGTGCGCGGCGGCGATCCTTGCGGCACGCTGTTGTCGAGGAACTCGTAATGCACGCGCCGCCGCGCATCGAGCGCCCAGGTGAAGAACAATTCCGGCATGCCGGTATAGGCCTCGACATTGTGCGCCAGCAGATCCTCGACCGCCTTGTAGCGACCGACCTGCAGGCCGCGTTTCCAGGCGCGTTCCACCGTCGCCTCGGGCGGCGTGATCATGAAGAACATGTAGACGAGGTCCCCGAAACGGGTCAGCAGCCGGCCCGACGCGCTCACGTCCGCATGCGGGACGAAGCTGTCGAAGCGGAATCGGTCGATGAGGAGATGCGAAATCTCGCCGCGCGCCGCCTTCGCCGCCATGTGGCGATCGAGCTTCCTGTCGACGATCTCCACCTCGTGCCCGGTCAGCGTGCCCGCATACTTGTAGGCGGCGCCGAGCGAATCATAGTCGAGCAGGAACTTGCGCCAGATGTCCGGGCTGATGACGGCGAAATCCTCCCAGGGCAATCCGAGCTTGCGCGCCAGCAGCTTCTGGAGCGGTCGCATGGTGCTCTTGCCGGCGGCGGACGCGCCTTTGACGTTCATCACCACGCGTTCGGCCTTCGGCTTCAGAAACCGGTAGCCTTCGTGCGCCACCGCCTCCCCCACATAGGGAGTGATGGCGTCGCCGATGAGCTCGCTGCCGTAATCGTTGCAGACATCGGTGACAGCGAGGCGGGTGAGCAGCTTCTCGTCGACGAACAGTCGTCCCTGCCGCGCGACAATCGCGGTCGCGATGCGCGCGAGCGCGGCAAGGCAGGCGCGCTCCAGTCGATCCTCGGCGCGTTGCGCACGGCGCGACCAGGTGGCGATGATGCGCGCCTCGCGCTGCTCCGGCGTCTCCGCTCGCTCCGCGGACTTGTCTGGCTGGCTGAGACCGAACCACGTACGCCACCCGCGCGGTGGTGACGGCTCGACGGATGGCGGTGGCGCGGCGAACAGGCTGGCGTTGAGCTCCTTGGCGATCAAAGCCGCAGCATCCGCCCGCAAGCGGTCGAGCACCGCGGAAATCTCCTCGCGATGCGGCAGGATGTAGCGATTGAGGATGGTCGCGGCGATGGCGCGAAAATTGTTGCCGAGGTCTTCGTAGTCGGCGCCGTCGGGGACCGTGACGCTCGCGGTCACCCGCACGAGCAGTTCGTGGACGACCAGGCGGTCGGCGCGAAAGGCGACGATATCCTGGATCGGCAGGCCGCAAAATTCGCTAAGCTCAAAGGCCTCCTTGACGGGGGTCGACACGTTCTCCGGCCGCAAAATGGTCGACAGCGGCCAGTACTCCCGCGGCAGCTCGGATTCGAGCCCGGGATTCCAAGCGCTCTCGGTGGCGGCAGCGCCGCGGCCGGCCAGCGCAGTCTCCTGATCATCGCGCAGGGTCACGAAATCGATCTTACCAGATGCGAGCTCAATCGAGGCGCGTCACGGAAAACATTTGCGACGGCTCGACAATCTCGCTCTGCGCGGCCACGAGGCGGATCTCGCGCGAGCCGCTCTCGGCGGTGTATTGCAGCACGCCGAAGATCGCTGAGGCAGCGCGGGTGAGCGCTTCCGCCGTCGAGCCGAGGCGCAGCGCGTGCGCGAAGAACAGCGCCGCGATCGCGTCACCTGCCCCGTTCACCGAGATCGGCAATTTCGGCGTGCGTACGCGGTAGACGCCATCGGGCCCGGAGGCGACGAGATCGATGTCGTCCTCCGGCGTGTCGTTCGTGTGCAGCGAGGTGACGAGGATGGTGCGCGGACCGAGCTTGTGAACTTCGACGATCGCCGCGCGCGCATCGGCGAGCGTGCGTGTCGTTCGCCCGGCGAGATAATCGAGCTCGAACTGGTTCGGCGTGATCACATCGGCCGCCGCCACCGCGCGCTCGCGCATGAACTCAGGAATGCCCAGGCGCACGAAGACGCCGCGGCCGACGTCGCCGATCACCGGATCGCAGCAGTAACGCGCCGCGGGATTGGCGCGCTTGACCCGCGCCACGGCGTCGAGAATGGCGGCGCCGATCTCCGCCGAGCCCATGTAGCCGGAGATCACGCCATTGCAGGTGCCGAGCACGCCGCGCTCCTCGATCCCTTGCACGAGCTCGCCGATCGTGTCGGCTTCGAAGACACGGCCTTTCCAGCTGCCGTAGCCGGTGTGGTTGGAGAATTGCACGGTGTGGATCGGCCACACCTCGACGCCGAGCCGCTGCAGGGGAAACACGGCCGCCGCATTGCCGACATGGCCGTAGGCGACGTGGGATTGGATGGAGAGGAGGTTCATGACTTGCCAGCAGCACCGCCGTCATCGCCCGCGAAGGCCGCGCCGCCGAGCGAAGCGAGGGGCCGGCGCGGCGAATTTAAAGTGTTCGCGCTGGCCGCTCGCCTTCGGCTCGCCAGTGCGAAGAGCGATCCAGTAAACGCAGGCAGAAATCTTTTTCCCGTCTCGGCGATTACTGGATGCCCCGCCTTCGCGGGGCATGACGGCACAGAACTGGGCTAGGTATTTGCACTCACTTCTTCGCGTCGACGTAGCTGTTGGTATAGGTCTTCGACAGATCGATGTTGGCCTTGGCGACGTCGGGCGATCCGAGGCTGAACAGCGCCAGCACGGCTTCGGCGCCCTTGGGATCCATCTTGCCGGTGGTCGAGTACATCGGGATGGTGTTCTTCAGCGCCGCCAGATATTCGGCCTTGTTGGGACCAACGAGGTTCTCCGGCATCTTCGCCATGATCTCTTCCGGCGTATGCGAGTGGATCCAGGCGAGCGTTGCCAGGATGGCGTTGGTCAGCGCCTGCGTCTCCTTCGGATGCGCGGTGATCCAGTCAGCCTTGGTGTAGAGCGCGCCACCCGGATAGTCGCCGCCGAAGATCGTCTGCGTGTCCTTCTGCGTGCGCGTGTCGGAGAGAATCAGCAGATCCTTGTATTTGCTCTGCAGCACGGTGACCGAGGGATCGAGCATCACCGCGGCATCGATCTGCCCCTGCTCCATCGCCGCCACCGCGGTCGGCCCGAGGCCGACGCCGATCACCGCCGTGCCGTTCGGATCGAGACCGGCCTTCTTCAGCAGAAACTTGAGGAAGAAGTCGGTGGACGAGCCGGGCGCGCTGACGCCGACCTTCTTGCCGGCGAGATCCTTGATCGACTTGATCTCGGGATGCTTGGGCGACACCACCAGCACTTCGCCGGGGAAGCGATCATAGACCACGAAGGCGACCAGCGACTGGTGCTTGGCGGCGAGGTTGACGCAGTGGTCGAAATAGCCGGAAACGACGTCGGCGCTGCCGCCGATCACCGCGGTGAGCGACTGCGAGCCGCCCTTGAAATCGACGAGCTCGACCTCGAGGCCGGCCTTCTTGTATTCGCCGAGCTGCTGCGCGAGCACCGTTGGCAGATAGCACAGGCAGTTGGCGCCGCCGACCGCGATGGTGACCTTCTCCGCGAGCGCCGCGCCGGACATCAGCGCCAGCACGGCGAAGGCCGTCACCGCGCGGCGAATGAAACGTGTTGCCATGAATTCCTCCTTGCGTGCGTTTCTTTGAGATTTTCGCCATGCAGGATAATGCAGCCGCGCGGCCGTGAACAGCCGGGAGACGTTCGGTCAAGAGCGCGTCAGGCCCGCATTTCAGCGGGTTGCGGCCGCCACACCAGCAGCCGCTTCTCGACGATGCTGACGCCCATGTCGATCACGATGACGAAGGCCGCGAGCACGAACATGCCGGCGAACACGCCGGCGACGTCGAAGACGCCCTCCGCCTGCTGGATCAGATAGCCGAGCCCCGCAGCGGAGCCGAGATATTCGCCCACCACCGCGCCCACTACCGCGAAGCCCACCGAAGTGTGCAGCGAGGAGAACATCCAGGACAGCGCGGATGGCCAATAAACGTGGCGCATCAGCTGCCGCTCGTTCATGCCGAGCATGCGGGCGTTGGAGAGGATTGTCTGGCTGACTTCCTTGACGCCCTGATAGACGTTGAAGAAGACGATGAAGAACACGAGCGTGACGCCGAGCGCGACCTTCGACCAGATGCCGAGGCCGAGCCATAGCGTGAAGATTGGCGCCAGCACCACGCGCGGCAACGCATTCGCCATCTTCACATAAGGATCGAACACCGCCGCAACCCGCGGCTGGCGCGCGAACCAAAAGCCAATAAGCACGCCGCCGACCGAGCCGATGATGAAGGCGTAGATCGCCTCCTCCAGCGTCACCCACAGGTGCCGCCAGATGGTGCCTTCGACGAACCATTTGACGACCTGCGCGGCGACGTCTTCCGGCTTGGAGAAGAAAAACGGTGGCAGCCATATCCGCCCGAAGAACTCATAGGTCGCGAGTATGTGCCACAGCGCAATCGCGGCCACCGCGACCAGCACCTGACGCAGGAGGAGTTCGGAACGGGACATTGGTTAGGCGCCCCTCCCAGGCTCTCGGCCGTCATGCCCCGCGAAAGCGGGGCATCCAGCACATACCGCACTGGCAGTGATTACTGGATCGCCCGCTTTCGCGGGCGACGACGCCGAACGTGCTGTATGTGTTGTGCGCATCACCAAGCTAGAGCGGGTTCTTGAACAAACCGACGAGACCCGCCGCGCCCTTGGCGTGACCCTGGAGCTTCTCGAACAGCTCGGCGCGCGTGAGCCCCGGCGGCAGCGCCTTCGGATCGAGATCGGTGGCAATCAGCACCAGCGTGTAGTGATGTGGCGTCGTGCCGGGCGGCGTGCATGGGCCCGCATAGACGTTGAGCCCGGCCGTGCCCTTGCCGCCGACGAACTTGTCCGACGGCTTGCTGGTCTCGCCCTCGGCAAAGCTGGTCACCGAGGCGGGAATCCCGTAGGCAACCCAGTGATCGACGCCGAGACCGCCGCGACCTTCCGGATCGGTCATCACCAGCGCGAAGCTGGTCGTGCCGGCCGGGACATTCGACCATTTCAGCTCCGGCGAGACGTTCTCGCCCACGCAATTCGGGTTGCCCTTGATGTTGCCGGCGTTCTTCTTCGCCAGCATGGTGCCGTCCTTGAAGCCGGACGAGGTCAGCGAGAACGGCTCGGCGCCGAGCGCCAGCGTGCTCGAGGCGACAAGCGCAGCAGCAACGAACGATACGGTCCTGAGGCAAGACATACGATTTCCTCCGCTTGGTTTTGAATCGAATACGAATTAAGCGCTGACCGTCGCCAGAATAACTAACCACCTCCGGTCTGCGCATAGCCCTTCAACACCTCTTCCTTCAACATATGCCAAATCTCGCGATGCAATTTGTGGAATGCCTCGTCGAGCTTGACCTCGGCGATATCGCGCGGCCGCGCCAGGGTCACGCGCCAGTCGCCGATGATCCGCGCCGCGGGACCGGCCGACATGATGACGACGCGGTCGGACAGCGCGATCGCTTCCTCGAGATCGTGGGTGACAAACAGCACCGCCTTCCTATCGGCGCTCCATAAATCGAGCAGCTGATTGCCCATAATCTGCCGCGTCTGCGCATCGAGCGGACCGAACGGCTCGTCCATGAGCAAGATCTTCGGATCGCGGATCAACACCTGCGCCAGCCCGACGCGTTTGCGCTGGCCGCCGGAGAGCATGTGCGGATAGCGGTCGGCGAAGCCGCCGAGGCCAACACGCGTCAGCCAGTCCTGCGCGCGACGACGCGCCTCGCGGTGCGGCGTGCCCGCGGTTTCAAGTCCGATGGCGACGTTTTCCAGCGCCGTCTTCCAGGGAAACAGCGCATCAGCCTGAAACAGGTAGCCGGCCTGGCGGTTGAGCGCTGAGAGCGACGTGCCGAAGATGTTGACGCGGCCGGCGGCGGGCGCGATCAGCCCGGCGGTGATATTGAGCAACGTCGATTTGCCGCAGCCGGTCGGGCCGACAATCGCGACGAATTCGCCGTCGGCGACGGTAAGCGATGCGCGCTCGACGGCGCGATAGACGCCGCCATTGGCGAGCCGAAACGCCACGTCGACATTGTCGAGCGCAATGGCGGCCCCGTTCGACGCCGCAGCCTCCCCGCTCATTCTTCTTGTTTCCCCTCGTTCAGCTTCTTCTTGGCGCATGATCTTTTTCCGAAAACCGGTGCCCACTTTCCGGGATCATGCGCTGCGTTGAGGGCAGGCTAACGGCTTGTTCGACACTTGCAAGCCGTCCATCATCGCACCGATGAATCTCGATCCGCGCCTTTCCGACGCCCTCGCCCGCCTGCCCGATTATCTGGGCGGCCACGTCCTGGTCAGCCTCACCGCGCTGGCCCTCGGGCTTGCCGTGAGCCTGCCGCTGGCGCTCGCCGCCGCGCGGCGGCCGCTGCTACGCGCGAGCCTGCTCGGGCTCGCCAGCATCATCCAGACGATCCCGGGCCTTGCTTTGCTCGCGTTGTTCTATCCGCTGCTTCTTGCGCTCGCGGCGCTGACCGAGCGCACATTGCATGCCGGCTTTTCCGCGCTCGGCTTCCTGCCGTCGGTGCTGGCGCTCGCGCTTTATTCGATGCTGCCAGTCGTGCGCAACACCGTGACCGGGCTCGCCGGCGTCGACTCCTCGCTGCGCGATGCGGGACGCGGCGTCGGCATGACGCGCGGACAATCGCTGCGCATCGTCGAGATTCCGCTGGCGCTCCCGGTGATCATGGCCGGCATCCGCACGGCGGCGATCTGGGTGATCGGCACAGCAACACTGTCGACGCCGATCGGGCAAACCAGCCTCGGCAATTACATCTTCACCGGCCTGCAGACGCAGAACTGGGTGTTCGTCCTGTTCGGCTGTGTCGCCGCCGCCGTGCTGGCGCTCGCCGTCGATGCGCTGCTCGCGCTGATGCAGAGCGGGCTGACGCGGCGCAGCCGCCTGCGTGTGATCCTCGGCGGCATCGGCCTCATCGCGCTGACTCTGACAGCGTTGGTCCCCGGCCTGGCGAAGGCGCACGACCGGTACGTGATCGGGGCCAAGACCTTCACCGAGCAATATGTGCTGGCAGCGCTGATCGACCAGCGGCTGCACGCCGCCGGCTTGCCGGCGGCGCGCCGCGAAGGGCTCGGCTCCAGCGTGATCCTGCAGGCGCTCACCGCCGGCGAGATCGACGTTTATGTCGACTATTCCGGGACAATTTGGGCCAATGCCATGCATCGCAGCGACGTGCAGCCGCGCGAGGACGTGCTGCGCGAGGTCGGCGCCTGGCTCGAGGTGCAGCACGAGATCACGCTGCTCGGTCCGCTCGGCTTCGAGAATGCCTATGCACTGGCAATGCGGCGGGACAAGGCGCAGGCGCTCGGCGTCCGCTCGATTGCCGATCTCGCCGTGCATGCCGGCGAGCTGACGATTGCCGGCGATTACGAGTTTTTCGCGCGACCGGAATGGGCAGCGATCCGCGACGCTTACGGTTTACGCTTTCGCGAGCAGCGGCAGATGCAGCCGGACTTCATGTATGCGGCGGCCGGGAACGGCGACGTCGACGTGATCTCGGCCTACACGAGCGACGGCCGTATCGCGCAATTCGGTCTCACCGTGCTCGACGACCCCAAGCACGCGGTGCCGCCCTATGACGCGATCCTGCTCATCGCACCGAAGCGCGCCAAGGATGCAGCGCTGATCAACGCGCTCAAACCGCTGATCGGCGCCATCGATGTCGAGATGATGCGCGCGGCCAATCTCAAGGCGTCGAGCGGCCAGGCGTCGGCAGACGAAGTGGCGCGGTCGTTGTGGGAGACTGTCAGCACACACAGCGCAGCGGCGCGCTGACTATCACTTCTGCTCGCTACCCGCGCCCAGCTCCTTGGCGCGCTCCTGCGTCATGCGCAGCATGCAATCGGCGGCATCGACGCGGGCGATCGTCCCCTCGCCGAGCGCGTAATACAGGCAATTGGCGTCGCGATACTGCATCCATAGCCGCTGCGACGTGCGCAGCTGCTCGCGCTGCTTCGGTTCAGTCTCCTTCAAGGTGCGCTGATAGGCGGCGTTGAGACGCTTGTCCCACTGCGCGGCCTTGCCGTTGAGGCAGTCGACGATCTCCGGCGTCACCGGGCTGTCGCAAGCTTTGTCGGCGTCTTGCGCCAGTGCAGTCGACGCGACGAATGCACAGGCGGCCGATACAGCAACAGCCTCTCCCGGCCTCATGGTGAGGAGCGCCCGCAGGGCGCGTCTCGAACCATGCAGGCCGCCCCATCCTTCGAGACGGCTGCTACGCAGCCTCCTCAGCGACTGTGTTGGAAGTCAAGCGATCTGCCATGGTCTTTGGTCTCGCAGGATGGCGTTGAGGATGGTGAGCAGCTTTCGTGCGACCGCGATGAGCGCGACCATTTTTGGCTTA
>Ga0070741_10001307_pt1 | contig 77685 bp, 56 predicted proteins | sample Coa_R1_4_FD_66440 | JGI IMG/M metagenome (GOLD analysis project Ga0070741, IMG submission 66440) | Surface soil microbial communities from Centralia Pennsylvania, which are recovering from an underground coalmine fire - Coalmine... | ecosystem: Environmental > Terrestrial > Soil > Unclassified ...
TAACTAAACGGACCCATTCTGGCGTCCTGATGATCGATGACGTAAAGCTCGTTATTCTGTCCGAGCATTAAATTGCGCGAATGATAGTCACGATGCGTCAATAGTCGCTGACGTCCCGCCAGCTCTCTTGCGATGGTTGTCAGATCGTTCATCACTTCGGCTTCGTCAGCCTGCGACAGATGTTTTCCGGTTACGTTGGTGAAGTGCGAATAGAAAAATTTAAGCTCCCAGAACAATCTTCCTTCATCAAACGCTAATCGACTAGCGACGGAATCTCTCTCGTATGCAAGTCGCGTCGCTTCCTGGATGCGAACGATTATATCGATAGCCTGTTTGTATATTGACGAGATCTGTTCCCGCGATGCAGTAGCCAGCCAATCCTGCAGACGACCATCGCCAAGATCTTCCTGCAAAATTATTCCTTCGCTGCCTGATGCATGAATGATCTTCGGAACAGGCACGCCTGCCGCCGCATAAAGGTTTGTTACATCGCAATACGATTGAGTCTTTGGCTCAAAGGACTCAGGATATACAGCCGCTATGTAACTGGTTTTTCCATCCTGAACGCGAAAGTACTGCCGAGTCGAAGCGTCACCGACGAGCTTCGTCAGCGAAACATTCAAACTGCCGGCGAAACGTCTCTCGCAATATTGGGCAAGACGATCTTCGGCAGACACAACAAAGGTGTTGCTCTCAGGCATTCCAAAGGGTCGCGACATATATCTTGAAAGTGTAGCATCAGCCTATAGGTACGACAACATTATCGCCCAGGCGGGTTCCGCTCTCTATTCCCGGTATGCAGTCGCCGCACACTACTACCATATCTTCAAGGTGAGTATCGGCAGGAATAACCACATCGTCGCCAATTATGCAGCGACGAAGGACAGCGTCGCGTTCTATTTTTACTCGATCCCACAAAACACAGTCCGTCACCAGCGCACCCATTTCAATGACGGAATCGCGGCCCAGACTGTTGCCTTTTCCTTCGCGACGGAGAGATTCCAGACTGATGTCCAGGTAGCGGCGCAGAGTACTGAATTCGTACCAGTAGCCAGAGCCGATATAGCCGGTCACCCGGTGACCAGCAGCCATTGCGGCGGGATAGGAATCTTTAACAGAATCGGAGAAGACTCCACGAGGGATGTAATCGAAAATCTTCGGCGACATCACGTGAATGCTGGCGAACATCAGCGGAGCGGTCGGATCGTCAGGTATTTCCTGCGATCCACCCGTGCGCGCGGCGCGCAACGCGATTATTTCGTATTGCGGGTTGCGTTCCTGAGGATCGGGAAATCCGGCAAAGCGTTTTATGTCGCCGTTGTCGCCGATCTCGACAATGCTGTAACGCTCTCGCAGATTGTTACGGCGCAGGATCAACGTACCGATGGCGTTGCGCTTTTGGTGCGTTTCGATTGCTTCCGTCAGATTTATGTCGGTTACCAGCTTTCCGTTAAGAACGACGAAGTCGTCATCGGAAAGAAAATCGCGCATTTTGTCGAGCGCACCTGCCGTACCCAGAATCTCAGGCTCAAACGAATAAGTGATATTCACGCCGAATTTCGATCCGTCGCCGAGAGCGCGTTTCACAGAATCGGGCTGGTGATGCAGATTGACTGCGATATCACTGATGCCGTGCTGTTTTAGATACTCGACGCAATAAGCGACGATCGGCTTATTCAGAAATGGAACCGCCGGTTTTGTTCGATCGCACGTCAAAGGATAGAGCCGAGTTCCCAATCCCGCTGCCAGAATTATTGCGCGCATCTAGGTAGATGCCTCCCCTGACGAAAAAACCATGTCGCTGAGCGGCTGCCTCATCGCCTGGCAATAATTATACTGAAGAGCGACGTAACTCAACGTGATGAAATCTTCGGGTTTGAATCCAAGGCGATCTGCTATCGCAAGAATCTCTTCTTTTTCGCCTTCCAGCTCAAGGAAATTTCCGATCGGAGTTTCGTCAAACATTGCGTGAAGCGAGCGGCCATCCGGCAAATCTATCCGCATGACAGTGCGATACTTTTGGTAGCGAAATTTCTTGAGGTAGCCAAGTCGCTGAAATATTTCCAGCATTGCATCCGGGTCGGAGATTTGGGATTCGATCTCTTCACGGACTTTGAAGGATTGTTCCGCCTGAGCGGGGCCTTTGTATGTGACAGTGCCGGTTCCGTTGGCAAACCTGACGCGAAGCGCGGTTCCATGCCCTCTCAAATCAAACTGGGGCGTGTCCAGCAGCCAATTGTCTTCGAAATGCCGTGGAGTAACTTCGTAGACCTTCAAATCTGTTTTGTTGAGCGGCATCAAATCCCGCATCGGCAGTTTTACTTCGGTTTCGTTTGGCATGGTTTATGCGACTTGGCCGGCATCTCTCATTACAAGATCAAACGTGCCAGGACCGACTTTACGGAATCGACGATTGCGGCTGAGTGAAACAGAGAGCGAGATTAGATGGTTGTCTCCGCCAAAGTGAAAACCGTTTTCCAGCATTCGGTTGTAGAGCTCATTCACATGAAGCGGTCCGCCGCTTTCGCGCAGCACGATCAACGCAGCTTGAGGAATATTCAGTTCGGTAAAGCGGGCGCTTTTAACTTCGACACCTGGTCGCGCCGCCGGTTTTGCGCTGATCGGTTGCTCTGGTTGTGGTTGTGACCGCGTAGTTTCAGGTGCAGCTTCATTATTGGAATCCGGCCGCTGCAACATCGAGTCGGGGAACAAGTCACCTATAAAAGCTTGAAGTGCAGTTTGTGTTTGCCTGATAGTAGCGTCTGCGTCAGCGATCTGCTGACGCAGACGCTTTATTTCCTGCTCGTGTTGCTCCAGCCGTAATTGGGCCTGTCGGCGGGTCGCGCGGGCTTCGTTGAGCAGACTGATTAACGTTGTGACGGCTTTTTCGTCTTGCATTACAAGACTATTCTAATTCAAACGGAGCGATTATAAAACTATAGCGGGAAGGGGTTATGCCCGAATTGCCGCAGGCAATGAAACGTTACAATACCCGACTTCATCATGCTTCGCACGATTCGAGCAGGGATAAGCCCAGCCCATACATCATTAACGCGTTGGCCGGTGCTAACGGAACGATTCGCAACTGGCGCTGTCCACTTTTTGTGTGAGGGCGAGCGCAAGTCGATAACCAATGTAGACGCTTTGCGGATTCACTTTGGCCACCTGATCGCGAACGGAATGCAAGACGTTCGGCCAATCTGATGTGAGACCGTCGAACGTTATCGCCGGAATCTTTTTATCGACAAAGGAACTGGAATCGGCATCTGCATCGTGTATAGGGCTTTCCGTAAATTGGATGCCCATTTCCTTCGCTGTCGCCGCGGCAGTGTCCATTATTTTCTTGCTGGACATATTGGTGGGAGCGTGCGGATACGTCATTCCAAGACTATCGATGTTAATCATCGCACAGTAATGAATTCGCTGATCTTTCGGTATGGCATCGACCATCGCGTGTGAACCCAGCAGACCTTTCTCTTCCTGATCGAAACCGACAAACAGAAGCGTCTTGGTCGTTGGATAATCCTTAAGCGCCTTATAGAGATGCGCGATTGCCACAATTCCCGTCCAGTTATCTATAGCTCCGCAGCCGTATTCGACCTTGTCGTAATGCGCGCCGATGATTACGATTTCGTCGGGCTTGCCCGATTTTTTGATTACGAGATTTTTGATGCCGCCGATTTTGGCAATCGAGATGTCTTCGGGTTTCGCTCCTGCTTTCTCAAACAGAGATTGTGCCACCTTCAGTCGGTCGCTGTTTTTGCAGGGAGCCTGCTTTATATCTTCTTCAAGCTGATCTGGTGTCGAATATGTGATGTTATCGTCGAAAAGCGGTGACACTTTGCGAGCGCTGACGACCGGCAACAAAAAAAGCGAAGCAGACGCGACGACAAAAATGAAGCGTATTAGTCTCATTTGTGATCTGGATTCATTGCGATTGAAATTCCTGCGAGAGCGTTATGAGCCAGTCTCCGCGCCCACAGTTTCCCATTCATTGTAGAGGTTCGCCAGTTGTTCTTCTATAGCTTTGTAGCGAGAAGAGATTTCAGCCAATAACTGAGGGTTCCGCGCGGCCTCTTCGCTGGCCAGCGATTCACCTACCGAAGCGAACTCCGCTTCAAGAGCATGTATTTCTGCCTCTATGGCCTCTGAAGTTCGAGTTTGCTTGGACTTCTTCGGCTGCGACTGTTTAATCTGTTGTTTTTTAGGAGCAGACCCGTTCTTGATCGGAACTTCACTAGCCGTCTGGGCGGTAGCTTTTTCTGCCAGCAGCGCTTCGTGCCATTCGGAGTAGCTGCCATCGAAAGGTACAGCTTTGCCGTTTGCGACATAAAGAATCTCAGTTGCTACACGGTCGAGAAAATATCTATCGTGCGAAATTACGATTATCGTTCCCTGATATTCGCTCAAGGCGTCTTCGAGTGCTTCACGCGACGCAACATCGAGGTGATTGGTTGGCTCATCAAGGATCAGAACGTTCGCTCGGCTGTAGATCAGTTTGGCCAGCGCCAGTCTGCCTTTTTCGCCGCCGCTGAGGTTGTTTATCTGTTTGAAGACATCATCGCCAGTGAACAGAAATTTGGCCAGAAACGAACGCAGATCGCCGTCTTTGGCCAAAGGATCCATCGTGCGAATCTCACCTATGATCGTCCCATCCGGATCAAGAGTGTTCAACTGCTGGTCGTAGTAACCGATGACGACGTTTGCTCCCCACTGAATTTTGCCATCAAGCGGAGCAATTTTATCGAGCAGCGTTCGCACCAGCGTCGTCTTGCCGGAACCATTCGGCCCGATGATTCCCAGGACTTCGCCCCGCCAGATCGTGAACGTCAGCTTGTCCATAAGACGTTTATCAGCAAATCCCGCAGCCAGGTCTTTCGTGACCAAAACTTGTTCGCCGGTTGGGACAAGAGGCTTCAGGCGAAAATCGCCACTGGAACGGTCAGCTTGAACCGCTTCGACTCGATCAAGTTTAGCCAGCATCTTGCGACGTGATTTCGCTTGCTTGGTTTTTTGACCGGCGATGTTGCGGCGAATAAAGTCTTCGGTCCTGGCGATCATCTCCTGTTGCTGTTCATAGTGCCGCTGTTGAATTTCGCGCTGAACTTCGCGCTCAATCACATATTGACTGTAATTGCCTGTGTAACTGGTCAATTTGCCATTGTCCAACTCGATAATGCGATTAACAACTCTGTCCAGAAAATACCGGTCGTGCGAGATGATGATGAACGCCGATTTGTAATTGATCAGGAATTCTTCCAGCCACTCTATCGCGTCAACATCAAGATGATTAGTCGGCTCGTCCAGCAAAAGAATGTCAGGTTCGCCCAGCAACAGTTGCGCGAGTGCGAGACGATTCTTTTGGCCGCCGCTTAACTTTGCCGCAGGCCGATCAAAATCGGATTTTTTGAATCCCAGACCCAGCAAAACAGCTTCTGCTCTGGCGTGATAAGAGAATCCACCTGAATGATCGTATGCGTGCTGGAGCTCGCTGTAACTATGCATTACCTGGTCCAGCTTGTCGCCTTCGGCGTGCGACATCTCGTGCTCGAGTCGGCGCATTTCGCGCTCCATCTCCTGGAGCTCAGCAAAGACAGAAAGCGCCATATCCAGCAAACTGGACTCGTCTGAATAATCGACTTGCTGCTGAAGGAAGCCAAGGCGTAGATTGCGGACTCGAGCTACCGTGCCGTCGTCAGGTTGCTCCATTCCCGCCAGGATGCGGAACAGAGTCGTCTTGCCAGCGCCGTTGCGACCCACCAGCGCGACCTTCTCGCCGGGATTGATCTGGACTGTTGCTCCTCGCAGAACGTCCTGTGATCCGTAATGTTTCTTGACTTCGTCGAGCTTGAAGAGCATAGAGGCGGGGTTAGAAAGAATGACACGGAGACGCGGGGAAAGAATTCTCCGTGTCCCCGTTTCTCCGCGTCGCCGTGTCCGTTTTCCTTCTCACGTTACTGCTTTGCGGCAGGTTTCTGATCTGCTGGTTTCTGGTCAGCGGGTTTGGACGGAACGTTTGATTGTCGCATTGCACCGAATGTGTCGGGATTATCGACGATCCGCTTGGCCAGATAGTTTTCGATTCTGGCGCTTGACATCGCTTCAGTTTCAAGCGCGCCCAATAGAACCTGCTGTCGCTGATTCAACAGCCCCTGTGAAATCTGCTGGCGAACGTTCGCGTCATCCTTGGTCAACTTCTGCTCTTGCGTCCGTTTTGCCGTGAGCTTGATGATGATCCAAACGCCTTTCGTCTTAATGGGCTCTGTATACTGACCTTCAGTCATACTAAACAGTTTTGCCGCCAGTTCGTCGCTGAAATTGGCTTTAAGATTGTCCTCTGATACCCAGCCCTGGTCGCCGCCTTTCGCAGCCGACTCATCTTCGGACTGTGTTCTGGCAATCGTGGCAAAGTCAGAGCCGCTCTTCAGTTGAGAATACAGAAGATTGATCTTCGCTTTAGCTCCTTCCTCGCCAGCGGCGCGGCCTCTGACGTTAAGGGAAGGATTGACAATTATGGTGCTCAATTCGACGGCTCGTCCAAGTTTGAACTGCTCAGGATTCTGATCAAAATAATCACTGATTTCGCGATCACTGGGATTTTTAACCTTGGCGGCCACCTGTTGATTCAGCTTGTTGATGGCAAGCGTTTTTCGGAGTTGTTCCCTGAGCTCCTGCTCGGACATTCCGATATCTTTCAATTGCTTTTGCCAGTCTTCTTCGCTCAGGTTAGTCGATTGTTTCTGCTGGGCGAAAGCCTGATCGACGTCACCTTCGGTAACATTGACTTTATCGTTCTGAGCCTTTTGATAGAGCACCTCCTGCTGGACAAGGCTATTCAGCGCTTGAAGACGGGCAGAAGCCTGGTCTACAGGCGTTAACTGGGACATCGTTTGTCCAGAGGCTTTCAGTTGTCGTTCAATGGCGTGGTCTACCTCTTCCATCTTGATCTCTTTACCGTTGACCACCGCCGCGACGTCGTCATTGCCGGCGGCACTTGTACCCTGGCAAGCTGACAAAAAGATGGGCAAAACCAAAATGGCGCAGAGCGCCACGAATTTGAAATATCGTTTCAACACAGTACCAAACTCCTTACGAGTAGACTTTACGCGTGCATCCACCAAATAGGCTTTCCAAACAAACTTCGGATAAACAGTTTGACTGAGTGCGCGAGCATCTGCTATAAATTCAGATTTCGTATCTGAAGAAACTAGGAGATTAGCATAATGTCGAAGCGATGTGAAGTATGTGGTAAAGGTCCCCAATTCGGGAACCGCGTGAGCCACGCTAACAACAGAACCAAGCGAAGATTCGAGCCGAATCTACAGAGCGTACGCGCCCTGGTCGGCGCGGCAGTGCGCAGAATCCGCGTCTGCACTCGATGTTTAAAGGCTGGCAAAGTTACGAAAGCTGCCTAAGATTCCAGCGAATTTCTGTGATAAAAGCCCTGACAGCGATTGCTGTCGGGGCTTTTGGATGTTGCCTAGAATTCACTCCTAAACCAACGCAATCACTTCAATTTCGATCTTTACATCTTTTGGCAGCCGCGCTGCCTCTACGGTCGACCTTGCAGGTGGATTGCTCGAAAAATAGCCGCCATAGATTTCATTCATTGCCCCGAAATCATTGAAATCTTTAAGAAAGACTGTAGTTTTAACGACTCTGGCCAGCGAACTGCCAGCGGCCTCCAGAATGGCAGTGATGTTCTTCATCACTCGGTGCGTCTGCTCGACGATTCCACCTTCAACGATTTGCCCTGTTTCTGGATCCAGAGCTATTTGGCCCGAGGCAAAGATGAAAGAGTCTGTTTTAATCGCCTGTGAATAAGGGCCGATTGCGCCAGGCGCATTCTTTGTTGAAATGACTTCCCGCATGAAATCTCCTCATTGTTGTTTTGAACGCCGCCTTCTGGCGGAAGTTTACGAAAAGAGCCGCCTTAAAGACCGACTACGAACTTTAAGCGTTTTGCATTTGCATGGCGCCTGTGCCCTGGCGCTCGACATCGATGATCCCATCGACCTGCTTGACCGCGGACATCACACGCTCGAGATGTTTTAGATCGAATATCTCTACAGTAATGTCAATGATGCCTTGCCCTTCTGTATTGACTGAAGCTCGGGCATCGCGAATGTCAGTCTTAATATTCGCTATTGCCTGAGTAATTGCCGCCAGAATGCCCTGCTTGTTCTCCGTCGTTGCTCTGAGAGTGACGCCGTAGGCAGCGTGCCCGTCGTCCTTAACCCACGCGACATCGATCACTCTATCTTTGTTCAGAAGCAGCGTTGTTGAATTTGGACAACGGACAGAGTGCACTGCTACGCCTTTGCCAAGAGTGATATAGCCGATGATCTGTTCACCCCAGATTGGATTACAACATTTCGAGCGGTAGACCAGGATATCGTCGATCCCTTTGACCTTGATCTTCGTTTCGCCAAGCCGCAGAACTTTTTTGACAGCCTGTCTGATCGTTGAAGGCTTCTTTTCTTTCTCCTCCAGAGTATTGAACTCGTCAGGTGGAATCAATTTCTGAATCAGCCCGCGCGAAGTTATCTTGCCATAGCCAATGTGGGCAAACAGATCGTCAGGTCGCTGACAACCATACTCTGGCGCAAGCTTTTGCAAATCGCCATTTGCTAGCAGCTTTTTCGTATTAAGCTTGAATCGGTCGGCCTCTTTTTCAAAAAGCTTGCGGCCAATTTCGACGGATTTCTGTCGCTGAGCCTCCGTTATGTAGTGCTTGATCTTTTGCTTGGCCTTCGAAGTAACTACAAACGAAAGCCAGTCGCGGCTGGGGTGATGCCCCGGCGAGGTAATTATCTCTACGCGATCACCATTACGAAGCTGGTACTTCAAAGGAACGATTCGACCGTTCGCCTTTGCCCCAGTACAGGTATCGCCTACCTGACTGTGAATTGCGTAAGCGAAATCGATTGGAGTCGCTCCCCGAGGAAGCTCAATGACCTTACCCATGGGCGTGAAAGCGTAAACTTCCTTCGGATAGAGGTCTATCTTTAAATTGTCGATAAACTCGCGCGAATCCTGGACTTCCTGCTGCCATTCCACAAGACGGCGCAACCAGACGAAAGCCTCTTCGTTCGCTCCTTCCTTGATCCCTTCTTTGTATTTCCAGTGAGCCGCGATGCCTTCTTCGGCTACGAGGTGCATTTCCTCGGTGCGAATCTGGACCTCGAACGGATGACCGTTTTCGCCAATCACTGTCGTATGGAGCGACTGGTACAGGTTGTCGCGCGGAATCGCAATCCAGTCCTTGATTCTGCCCGGAACGGGATGCCATGTGTTATGGATCACGCCGAGAGCCGCGTAACAATCTTTAACTGAATCGGTAATGACGCGCAGGGCGACCAGATCATAGACTTCGTTCAGCGTGATCTTTTGCCGTTTTAGCTTTCGGTAGATGCTGTATAAGCGTTTGACTCTCCCGTCAATGCGCTTGACCGGGATGTCGGCGGCTTCTAGTTGCAATCGAATCTGTTTTTGTATCTCGTCGAGAAACGGAGCAAGAGTCATTCGCTTCTGCTCGACCATCTTGCTCAGCTTTTCGTATTCTTCGGGTTCAAGATATTTAAATGACAGATTGTCGAGTTCGGCCCGTATACGAGCGAGACCTAACCGATGGGCGATGGGCGCATAAACGTCCAGAGTTTCCTGCGCTATTCGTTTTCGCTTTTCGGCTGGCAGATACTGGAGCGTTCGCATGTTATGCAGGCGGTCTGCCAACTTTACTAATATCACGCGGATATCGTCGACCATTGCCAGTAACATTTTCCGCAGGTTCTCCGCCTGTTGTTCTTCGTAACTGGCTTCGTTCAATTTGGCGATCTTCGTCAGACCGTCGACCAGGTGAGCCACTTCTTTGCCAAAATACTCTTCAATGGTCTCCAGCGTGGTTAATGTATCCTCGACAACATCGTGCAAAAGCCCTGTACTGACAGAGGTAACATCCAGCTTCATTTCCGCCAGTATATTAGCAACTTCAAGCGGATGAATAAGATAAGGCTCGCCAGATTTACGAACCTGACCGCGATGCTCGCGCGCAGAGAAAAGGTAGGCGCGGCGCAACTGGTCCGTGTCGGCGCCGGGATGATTGCGCTCTACTTTTTCCACTATGTCATCAATGCGAATCATAAGAAACTGCGCAGCAGGACCCACGAGCAGCAAAAACAGGTGCGGCCCCTGCATTAACAGATTACAGGGACAGCACCTGTCGCGTCAAATCGCTATGATGGCGACGTTATACTGCCGCCGTTTTAGCAGTTTTGTGCTACTTCTTAGCTGGTTCCGCGGCGGGAGCGGCGGCTTGCGTTGCAGCAGCCTTCTTGTTCAGCTCCTGGAACTTATCGATATTCTTTTGGTAGTCCGCGAGAAACTTGGTCTTATCAGCGTCCTTGTCAGCAAGTTTTGCCTGCTCGCGGTTGAGCAAAGCAACATAGCTGTAGGCGTTGGCGTACTCGGGATCGATCTTGAGGGCCTGATCAAGATACTGCAATCCCTGGTTCGTTGCGTCTTCCGCTTTCTTGCGTTCATCCGCAGGCATATCCGGACGCAAATAAATGTGATACTTTGGATCATCGGCCCTTGTCGGACCCTTGGTCAAATCCGCCCATTTAGTGGTGATAGGATATGCGTCCTGCCACTTGTTGACGCCTATATTGTAATAAACGTCGCGTTTCACATCCGGCTTGACACCTTCGAGATTAGCCCTTTGCAACTGCCAGTTAAACTGCTCCGTCTGGTCGCCCAGGACATTGCCATAAATGTGGGCTATGAATGCGTAAATGACATCATTCTTTGGATCGTGCTTGAGGGCTTCTTTAAAGGCATCAATAGCCTTGGTTGCGATAACCTTATTATCGCCGCTTGAAGGGATCTGCGCGTTGAGGGACTGAGCGTAAAACAGCCAGGCTCTGGTATCATCCGGGTAAATTTCTTTTGCTTTCTGGAAATGGTCCTCGGCGGCCTTGAAGTTACCGTTGTTGTATTCGCGAACGCCGTCGTTCAGCTGATACCTCGCCATAACTTTATTAATGTATCCACAGCCGGACGTCCCGCTAACCAATAAAGCAAGGCACAGAAAGAACGTCACTCGTATCAAAGTTCTCATCATAACCTCCGACGCCTGGAATTATTTGGGGCTAGTCCTCCAGATTATCAATTTGTAAACCAGTCGGCTCCGCGCCAGCCCCTTTGGCGAGGTCAATGATCCGCACTACATCGCGGTAAAGCACCGTTTTTGGAGCTTTCACAAATACTGTTCGCAATTCAAGCGGACGCCTTTGCAATTCCTCGGTCAGCCTGTGCCTCAACTGGTCGACCTGCATCGCGGTTCCGTTAAGGCTTAACTCCAACGTTCCAGGTGCTATTGAAACCACCAGCAGTCCTCTTACTTGAACCGAAGTCCCCTCGTCGAGTGGCGGTGGTTGTGGCACCTTCGCTTCGAGCTGCTTTGGGCTGATCGGCGAGATCACCATAAAGATGATCAACAAAACCAGCAAAACATCTATAAGCGGAGTCAAGTTTATTTCCGGCTTGGCGCCGCTACCGCTTAATTTCGGGCCCATACTCGCCTCCTCCGATTACCAGAATGTGATTGTCATATCGCATTTCGGTTTCGGGGCTCAGCGCCTGTGCCCTGGTTCGATAATTTCAATTTTTCCCGCCCGGTTAAACACCGTATCGGGTAGTGATGTTCCAAAAACATCACCCAGTTACCTGAAAGAGGATTAATCCTCGAGATAATCGACTTGGAGACCTATAGGCTCAGCTCCAGCACCTTTGCAAAGATCGACGATTCTGACTACCTCGCGGTAGGGAACGGTCTTTGGGGCCTTGATAAAGACGGCCTTTCTATCAGGCGGTCTTGACTTCAGAATTTCCGTCAACTTATCTCTCAACGCATCCGGAGACATCGAATCATTATTCAATTTCAATTCAAGCGTTTTTGGCGCCATTGAAACTACCAGCGTAGTCGGATCGGGTATGATCTCCGCAGTAGTATTCTCTGGCGGCCGCTCCGGTACTTTTGTCTCGAACTCGTGTGGTCGCGCGGGCGACACAACCATGAATATAATCAGCAATACGAGCAAGACGTCGATCAGCGGTGTTAAATTGATATCGGGCTTCGCGGCTTGTCCACCGCCTACCTTAGCTCCCATATTTCTTTCTCCTTTGGCCGGACTAACACAACAGACTTACTTGGCGGCAGTCGGTGTTGCTGTTGCGCCAGATCCTCCCCCCTTATCCTGATCCACAACCAGACCTATTCGATCGATTCCTGAATCACGAATTGCGTCGATAGTCATTACGACATATTGGTACTGCACGTCCTGACTGCATTTTACGTAGACTACCTTGTCCTCGGGCTTTGAGATCTTGTCTATCTTGTCTTTTACTTCTTTTGTTAACGCGCTCAGTTTTTCTTCATCACTCGCAGCCTTCATTTCGTCTTTCCCGACATACCATGACTTGTTTTGAGGAATCGAAACGATGACGGCCTTATCGCTGTTGATCTTTTTCTCTTCCACCGGATTATTTGCCTTTGGAAGAGTGACCGCAACGTTGCTGCCAAGCATTGGGGTAATCACCATAAAGATGATCAGCACCACAAGCATAATATCGACCAGCGGCGTGACGTTGATATCTGAGTTATACGAGCCGTCGCCTCCGACTTTTGCACCCATCTATCTCACCTCTTGCCGGAGGGACCGTAACCGTTGCCACGGCCCTTCCGCGCGCTTAATAATGACCTCTATGACGGCGATTGCTACTTGCGACCGCGCTGCTTCAGGAAGTAATCCAGCAACTCTGACGAGGAGTTGTCCATCTCAACGATGAACCCTTCGACCTTGCTGGTGAAGTAGTTGAACATCCACACGGCTGGGACCGCCACTGCCAGTCCGAGAGCGGTGTTGATCAACGCCTCAGAAATACCAGGGGCAACTGCCTGAATCGATGCGCCCTCCGCGGTGTTCATTCCCTGGAATGCGCGAACGATACCGACCACTGTTCCGAACAGTCCAACGAACGGAGCCGTCGAACCGATTGTCGCCAGCGCGGACAAGCCACGCTTGAATTCCGCGGCCTTCATCGCGGTGGTGCGCTGCAGTGCGCGGCGGGACGATTCGATCTCTTCGCCCGATAGATCACCGAGAGCGTGATTCTGGAACTCCTGCAAACCGGCGTTCACGACCATGGCCAGATGGCTCTTCTTGTGCTTGTCAGAAATTGCAATCGCCTCGTCGATTCTGTTGCCTTTGAGAGCAACGGCGACTTTCGGGGCGAACTGACGCGACTGAGTTTTTGCCGCATTATAGGTCAACAAGCGCTCGACGCCGATCGCGATTGAATACATTGAAAGGATCAACAATATAATTAACACGACCAATCCGACGCCGTTCATGCGCTTGATCATTCCGAATACTGAAAAGTCAGGTCCAGTCGATCCGCCACCTTCTCCGCCCGCGGCCTGCGCCGCATCCTGAATAAAGAAGGCGAACTTGGCGCCGGCTAATAGAAACGTGGTTAATAAAGTCATTGATTAAGCTCCTCCGATTCTTCAACTAAATCTAATCACTAGGATATTCGTCTCAAAATTAAGAGCGCGCAACTAACTGCAAACGCCTCAGCGACGCGCTCACCAAACAAACTATTGCAGATTGAAATTGTAAGTCAGGACACCAGTAACCTTGACCGGCACGCCGGAAAGCAATGTCGGACGGAACTTCGATCCTCTCGCAGCCTGCACTGCGGCGGCCTGCAAAAGCGGAGGTCCGCTCTTGGCAATAGCCGAGATAACGTTGCCTTGTTCGTCGATAGTGATTTCGACTTCAACTTTACCCTGCTGCCTGGCGGTTCTTGCCAGAGGCGGATATGGCGGCGTAATCAAATGGATCGCGTTTCCACGAATAACGCCCTCGCTGCGCGCCACCTGTTTTGGTGGAGGCGGTTCTTCCTTCTTTGCCGGAGGCGGTGGCGGTGGGGGAGGTGGTGGCGGGCCCGCAGGACCCGTTCCGCCGGGAACTCCACCTGGAACGCCGCCGGGAACGCCGCCCGGAACTCCACCTGGAACGCCGCCAGACGTACCGGTATTAAAATCGGCAGCGTTGTAACGTGGAATATCTTTCGGAATTTCCTTTGGAATGGTCTTGGGTGCCACGAACTGGTTAGGATCGGCCATCACAACCTTGGGAACCACCTTCGGAGCTGACGATGCTGGCGGTGGAGCCGCCGGTGGTGGCGGTGGCGGCGCGACCAGCGTTACCACGTCCATGCTTTCATTAAGACGCGGATCAAAAAACATAATGCCGGCCCAAACGATCGTTATAAAGATAACCACATAAACCGCAAGGGTTAATCCAAATAACGGCCCCGCCTTAGTGTGCCTTCTGTTTACAGATGACTCTACGAGGTTATCAAACATTCTGTCTGCCTCCCTTCAATGCCGATGGGTACAAGGCTAGAAATGCTTTACCAATAGGATTGCGCACAGGTAGAGATTTTTCGGAACAGAACAAAGCCCTAGTACGTATAAACCAATAGAACGTACAATAAAGGCTTCACCGATTAATCGGAGAGATTTTGTTCTGTCGAGAATTGATAGGCCAGCAACGGGGCTAGTCTACTCCTCGCCTGCGCGCCTGTCAAGAGTCCCTATTTCGCAAAAAACAGACAACTCTCGCCAAGGTCGCCCTCTACAAAATCGGCTTGATCATTCACCACGGCCAACATTGAAACCTGGGCTGAAGGCTATGGCAAATCAATGAACAAAAGTCCTGTCTTTCAATCGCTGCCGACTATTTTGCTTTCACTGGCGCCGTTCCGCTGGAAACGCGCGATGCGACCGAGCGGCGCACGCGCTGTTCATTAAACAGTTTCCACCACACCATAATGGGCGCAGCGACTGCGAAGGACGAGTACGTGCCAATGGCAATACCCACAACGAGCGCGAACGCGAAACCGTTCAGAACCGGACCGCCAAATATCCACAGCGATAGAGCAGCAATAAATGTCAATCCCGATGTCAGTATAGTTCGTGAGAGAGTTTGATTGATTGAATCGTTGACAATTCTGATCAGGCTGTCTCTTCGTCGCAACTGCAGGTTTTCGCGGATACGATCAAAGATGACGATCGTATCATTCATCGAATAGCCCACCAGTGTCAAGAGCGCCGCGATAACTGTCATATCAATCTCTTTGTGAAAGAGAGAAAACAGACCCAGCGTAATCATCACGTCGTGGAACACTGCGACGACCGCGCCGACGCCATAAATCCATTCAAAACGGAAGCCGACGTAGATAAGCATTCCAAACAGAGCGAACATCGTCACATAGATAGCCTTGCTTCGCAGCTCTGCGCCGACGCTGGCGCTGACGCTCTGAATATTAGGGATATTGAAGTTCCCGGCGTAGAAATTCTGGTTCAGGGCATCGCGAAGTTTGGACTTCTGACTTTCGCTGAGGTCTTTGTATGCATCGTCCGTAAACGGGACTTCGGTTGGACTGGTTATCAAACCGCCACTCGCGTGATCGCGAAAATTGGTAATGCTCGATGCAATTGCTGAATACTTCTGGTCGGCTACTGATTCTCCCTGTGATCGGAGACCCGCCGGGTCGAGCGCCATCAGCTTGTCGTGAATAGCAGCGCTACCGGTATTATTCAAATCCGTCTTTCCACCGGGTACAGAGGCACTGGCGTCTCCGGGAGTTAAAGATTGAAGAGCAGCGATAATCTTATTCTTTCCAGCGTTAATGCCCTGATCCTGACTTTCGGCCGCAACCTGAGGCAGCCGAATCAACACCTGCTGAGCCTTTGATTGGTTCAGTAAGCTTCCGGTGCTTATGTCTTGAATGACTATCGAGTCACGATTGACGCCTTGCTTTGCCAAAGCGTCACGAATCGAGTTGAGGTCGGGTTTCTGCTTGAAAGCCACATAGGCCATCGAGCCACCGGAAAAGTCAATCCCTGGATTGAACCCTCGCAACACTACCGAAAGAGCCCCTGGCACAAGGAGCGCAACCGACACCACAATGAAAATTGTCTTCTTCCCCATCCAGTCAATGGACGGCTTTTTAAATAATTCAATCATAAAACCCCAATAAACGTGTTCCCTGACCTCTCAATTGCGGGAACTTAAATACTCAATGATTCCACCCGCGCTTCTCTTCCCGAGAGCACATAATTAAACATCGTGCGCGATACATAAACCGACGAGAACAGATTCGCCAGCAAGCCCACGGCCAGCGTCACAGCGAAACCGCGAATCGGTCCAGTACCGAACAGGAAGAGGAACAACGCCGAAACGATGGTCGTAACGTGCGTATCAATGATCGCGACAAAAGCGCGTTTGAAACCCGTGTCGACCGAAGAAGGCACTGTCTTTCCACTGCGCAGCTCTTCGCGTATGCGCTCAAAGATCAGAACGTTCGAGTCGACCGCCATACCTATAGTCAAGATCACACCCGCGATTCCGGGCAGTGTTAGAACCGCGGAGAAACTGACAAGCCCTGCCATCAATATGATCAGGTTGATGATCAATGCGACAATGGCGTTGATACCTGCACCCCTGTAATAGAAGAGCATAAACGCGACAATTGCCGCCAACCCTGCGATTGATGAGAGCACACCGGCCTTAATTGAGTCTGCACCGAGGCTTGGACCAACAGTTCGCTCTTCAAGATAAACAAGACCAGCGGGCAAAGCGCCGGACCTGAGCACCAGTGCCAGATCTTCGGCAGTCTGCTTGGTGAAATTCCCGGTTATCTGACCTCTATCGCTGATTGTGCTTTGAATCGTCGGCGCTGATTTAACTTCATTATTTAATATAATGGCCAGACGCTGTTGAAGGTGAGTCTTTGTGAATTGCTCGAACTTCACCGCGCCCTGGGAAGTCAATGAGAATTCAATCTCATACGTGTCTGAACCGCCACGCGCCGGAACCGCGCTGGCGTCGCGCATATCTTCGCCCGTGATGGCCGGCGGCGTTTGTATAACGGCCCATTGCTCGCCGAATTCTGTCATCTTAAGGACTTCATAGTCCTGATGTCCAGCAGCCGCTGCCTGGGCCTCTTCTTTTGTTGAATAAGGCTGGCCAATTAAAAGTCCGAGTTCCAGAACTGATTCCGCTTTAAGAATGTTCTTGACGCGTTCCGGATCATCCACGCCTGGAAGTTGCAGAATTATCTGGTGACTGCCTTGAGGTCCAAGCTGTATGCTGGGCTCAGAAACGCCCAGCGCGTTGATACGGGTGTTGATTACCCCCATCGCGTCAGTCGTAGCTTTATCAGCAATTTGATCTTGCTCAGCCTGGTTCATTTGGAATGTAATCGATGTCGCCGATTGGCCTATCCTCGCCCAGCCCTTTCCGGTCAGGGTGTTCTTGTTAAAGTCATCTAGTAACTTGCTCTCTATATCGCTGTTCCTGGAAGAATCCGGAACCAGAACACTTAACTCTCCCAAACTGTTAGGAGTAGAAACATCTTTGATATCCGTAAACGGAATGTTCTCGCGTTGCAGTATTGTTCTTGCCTGGGCAATATTTCGAAGTACCTTGTTGTGAATTACATCTTGCCATTTAACAAGCATGACCAGATGCGTGCCGCCTTTTAGATCCAAGCCCAAATGAATGTTGGCGGCCAAATCTTCCTTGATCTGCTTATAGGAAATAAAGTCTTTGATTCGCTCGCTGGCGCTTCTCGGACGAGGATGGGCTTTGTCGGATTCGTCAACGGCGCGAGGCCAGAACACTGCTGCCAAACAGACAACAACAATACTTATGCTGATAATTACGCGACGCTTTAGTTCTGGGCGCATACTACTTCAAACTCCCTTTCACATCCTTTGTATCTTTCGCATCCGATTGCATGGAAGCGACAGAGCTGCGCTGGACCTCTATATTTACCGAGCCTGTCCTCAACATCAGGCTGTCATCTTTGATGCTGGTTATTGTGCCGATGATCCCGCTGTTGGTTACGATGCGATCGCCGGTTTTGAGGGCGCTTACCATATCCTGTAACTGCTTTTGCCGCTTTCGCTGAGGCATAATCAGCAGAAAATAAAAAACACCCAGGATAAGAATAAAAGGCGCCATCGCGCCTATGATGCCGCCGCCGGCCTGAAACAAGAGGAATGGTGATGTCATAAGAATCTCAACGATTGCAACCTTTGGCTTGGTCCAAAGACGCTAATCTTGCGACCGAGCCGGAATAAAACTCTTCCAATGGGATTTGAACAATCTGCTGAAGCTGCGGCGTGACTGTAGATGAACTTGAAAAGTTTGGGCAAATCAACCTGACTGTATCTGCATTCCATCTATATTCCCTTGATGTCCAAACGACATTAGGAAATACGCTGCCAGCTTCAAAGGTTCGAGAGGGACCGCCAATTCCTTTGGCAGATTCTCTGCGGCCTAATCACTCAAAACCCCGGCTCAGCCTGGCATGATACTCATGCCTGAAATCTTCAAAAAGCGAAAGACGGATAGCTTGCCTTATCCGTTTCATCGTGTCAAGGTAGAAGTATAAATTGTGGTAGCTAGCCAAGATAGAGGCAAGTATCTCTCCGCTGACGTGCAAATGGCGGAGGTATGCACGACTATATCGCTGACAAACCGCACACTCGCATTCTTCATCAATCGGGCGACCGTCAGTAACCCACTGAGCATTACGAATATTCAGTTTCCCGCGGCTCGTGAACAGTTGTCCATTTCGAGCATTACGGGTTGGCATTACGCAATCGAACATATCTACACCACGCGCGACTGATTCCACCAGATCTTCAGGGGTGCCTACACCCATAAGGTATCGCGGCTGCTCTTGCGGAAGTTGAGGCGCGATGAATTCCGTAACGTCGTACATCTGTTCTTTTGACTCTCCGACACTCAGCCCGCCAATTGCATAACCCTCAAATCCGATTTCGCACAGTTGATCCAGACTCTGCCGCCGCAAGTCCTGATAGACGCTTCCCTGGACGATTCCAAATAAAACTTGATCCGGTGCGGTTTCGACTTGATGCAACTGATCGAACCTGTCTCGACACCGCTTAGCCCATCTCGTTGTTAGTTCCAGTGAAGCTGTAGCCTGCTCTCGCGTTGCCGGAAACGGAGTGCATTCGTCAAAACACATGACAATGTCAGAGCCCAGCGCAGTCTGAATCTCCATTGAGATCTCAGGCGAGAGCGCGATTAGCGAACCGTCCAGATGCGAACGAAACGTCACCCCTTCTTCAGTCAGCTTTCGCAAATCGCCAAGGCTGAAGACCTGGAATCCACCGCTGTCGGTCAAAATCGACCTTGGCCATGAAATGAATTTGTGCAGTCCTCCAAGCGAGCGAATGAGCTCGTGTCCCGGTCTCAAAAGAAGGTGATAGGTGTTGCCCAGGATTATCCGAGCGTCCAACGCTTCCAGCATCTCCTGAGTAATCGCCTTTACTGACCCGGCCGTACCGACAGGCATGAATACTGGCGTTTCGATTTCGCTATGCGCCGTGCGAATTATTCCTGAGCGCGCTTGAGTCCGACTATCGCGATGTAACACTTCAAATTGCATAAATCTGAAAGACTCACCACAGAGACACAGAGTCACAGAGAGAAGAAATTAAAATCTCTGCGTCTCTGTGCCTCTGTGGTGAATTCCCATTCTTAAGCCTTCCGGTTTCGCTGCACGATTCGAATCGGCGTGGCGAAGAAATCGAATTGTTCACGCAATCGATTGGTTATGTATCGTTCGTATGAAAAGTGAAGTTTGTATTTCTTTGCGTTAGTGAACAACACAAATGTCGGCGGACAAATTCCCGCCTGGGTGATATAGCGAACGCGCATCTGTTGTTTTCCTGGCAACGTAGCTTTAGGCTGATCAAGATGCTGTTCAAAGAATACGTTTAGTTCGGCTGTGCTGATGCGGAAATGGCGCGCTTGCTGAGCCTTGATCGCAAGATCAAGCAGATTGTGAATTCTTTGCCCCGTTAGCGCGGATATGAAGACAATTGGAGCGTAGTCCAGATATTTCATTCCCTCGCGCACCTTTCGTTCGTATGCGGTCATCGTGTGCGAGTCCTTCTCGACCAGATCCCATTTGTTTACCGCAATAATAATCGACTTGCCTTCTTCGTGAGCGTAACCGGCGATTGTCGCATCCAGATTAGTCGGCCCCTCTTCGCCGTCAATAATTATTATGGCCACGTCAGCCCGCTCGATATTCTTCCTGGCCATTACGACTGAGAGTTTCTCTGCCATTCCCTCGGTCTTGCCTTTGCGCCTGATACCGGCGGTATCGACCAGGAGAAACTTTTGACCTTCGTACTCGAGCTGAGTGTCGATTGAATCGCGCGTCGTTCCCGCGATAGGCGACACAATGACCCGGTCCTGACCTAACAGCTTATTAACCAGCGAAGACTTGCCAACGTTCGGTCGTCCTATTATCGCCAGTTTGATCTCTTCCGTTTTAGTTTCGCGGGCTTCCGGAAGCTCGATGCTGTCGAGAATTGCATCCAGCAGATCGCCGATGCCGTTGCCGTGTTCAGAGGAAACAGGAAAGACTCCGTCGAAACCCAGCGAATGAAATTCCTGAGCGTGATCTTCAATGCTCGCGGCATCTGCTTTGTTACCAACAACAAAAACCTTCTTGCCCAGCGGTCGAAGCATCGCAGCCAGTTCTTCGTCCAGTGAGGTTATCCCGGCTCTGGCATCAACCATCAGCAGGATCAATCCCGACTCTTCAATGGCGGTCTTCGCCTGAATCAGGATGTTTTTGGGAATGGTCGCTTCATCGTCGGGAATGATTCCGCCAGTATCGACCAGGCGAAACATACGGTTGTTCCATTCGACTGTTCCATAAATTCGGTCTCGGGTGATACCCGGCAAATCACCGACAATGGATTTGCGAGTCCCCGTCAATTTATTAAAGAAAGTCGATTTGCCGACGTTTGGTCGCCCCACGATGGTGACAGTGGGAAGCTCCAGTTTGTCGGACTCGGCCAGGATTTCGTTTGCTTCGCTGCTCATGGTTATTGATAATCGCTCCCAGGGAACCTTTAATAATAACATGTCGCTCGCAATCAGCCGATGGAAAGAGTCAAGTCGCTATTAGGCAGAACCAAAAGCAACGCTCAAACAGCGCCGCATCTCGCGCTTGGACAGCTAGGAGAGAGTCTCGCAAAACGATACTTGCGAAAGCACAAATATCGAATCGTCGTCACTAACCTTAAAATGCGACTCGGTCGTGGAATCACCGGACAACCGATTTCGGGCGAGATCGACATTGTTGCTTATGATGATAACGTGCTCTGTTTTGTGGAAGTCAAAACTCGCACCTCAATCGAGATAGCTCCGCCCGAAGCCGCCGTCACTATGGCAAAACAGCGACAGATCGTTCGAACCGCAAAACGTTATCGTCAGATGCTGGGTTTGATCGGCGAGCCATTCAGATATGATGTCGTTAGCGTCGTGATGACAGATCCGAAATCACCTGAAATCGAGCTTAAGCGCGGTTACTTTTCCGAAGAGAATCTGCGCAAACGAGCTTTCGCGTGGGAGAGCGAACCCCACGACAGTTACTGGTGATCTCTTGAGGAAGGACGCGGGGAAGCGGAGAGAAAACCGTATTTCACCGTTTCTCCGCTTCCCCGTGTCTCCGTTTCTTTTTCCGCATGTTGCGTTACAATGACGCCGACGTTTTTCTGCCAATTATCATCTAACGTTTCTAAGGTCTTTCGGAGGTTTGTTAATGCCCGAAGTTCGCAAGGACCCAATTACGGGTGGTTGGGTCATTATTTCTACTGATCGCGCACACCGACCGCACGATTTTCGCAGAGCATCTACGGTGCAGGTGGGAGGGTTTTGTCCTTTCTGTTACGGCAACGAAGACAAGACGCCGCCTGAAATACTCGCGTACCGCGAAAATGGGAATCACACGCCGAACTCTCAAGGCTGGCTGCTGCGCGTAGTGCCGAATAAATTTCCCGCTCTGCAAATCGAAGGCGATATGGGCCGAATGGGCGAAGGCCTTTACGACAAGATGAATGGCATTGGCGCTCATGAAATTATTATCGAGACGCCTCATCATGATCGAACGATTCCGACTATGACCGACTCCGAAGTCGAATCAATGTTCTGGGCATATCGCGACCGGCTGATCGACCTGAAGCGCGACCGACGATTTCGTTATATTTTGATTTTTAAGAATCACGGTGAAGCTGCGGGAGCTTCGCTTGAGCACAGCCATTCCCAGCTGATCGCTTTGCCAATCGTGCCATCAAAAGTTAGAGAAGAAGTCGAAGGCTCAAAGCGATATTACGACCTGAAAGAGCGCTGTATTTATTGCGACATAATTCGCCAGGAATTGGACGATGGTGTTCGGGTAATTACCGAAAATCAGGATTTCGTCGCAGTTGCTCCGTATGCCCCGCGATTTCCGTTCGAGACCTGGATACTGCCAAAACATCACGAATCTTCATATGAAGAGAGCTTACGCCTGGAATACAAGAATCTGGCGCGTATAACAAAGGATGTTCTTGGTCGTCTGGATAAAGCATTGGAAAATCCGCCATACAATATGATCGTTCATACCTCGCCAATCGCGGAAGTGCATAACGACTATTATCACTGGCATATTGAAATAATGCCTACTCTGACTCGCGTTGCCGGTTTTGAATGGGGAACAGGATTTTATATCAATCCGACTCCGCCAGAAGAAGCTGCCAAATTCATGCGCGAGATAGTCGAATAAGTTCGTAGTACCGGCGTTAGCCGGAGTTTTCGGTTGAAGGTGGTGCAACGAACTGAAACTGCTCCAGCAGTTCGATAGGTAACGATATTATTAAATCAGGTAAAGTAGCCCGTAGTTCCTCTGGATCGAACGGCCCCCATAGCGCTGCGACCGTAAAAACGCCCGCTCTTTTTCCTGCAATCATATCGTGAGTGCTGTCTCCGATATAAGCCGTAGTCTCGGGACTGCTTTCCAATCGCTCCATTCCTTTTATCAACGGAGCAGGATGCGGTTTATGTTCGGTCGTGTCTTCAGCAGCAATTACGACATCAACAAGTTTGTCCAAATCAAAAGCCTTGAGGCCACGCTCGGCTCCCAGAAGGCGTTTGCTGGTTACAACACCGATCCGATAACCACGTTGTCGCAGCTCCTGTAACGTCTCGTTTACATTAGGAAAGGGTTTGATCAGTTTGTCGTGGTGGGCCAGATTGAACTCGCGATATTGATCCAGCAGTCTGCGAACTACGACGTGCTGGTCTTCGATCAGTTTAATTTGGTTTTCGCTAACACCCGTTTCGATCAGTTGATGCATTGAAAGGTCGATTAGCATTCCCATCGTTCGGGTTATGACGCTTCGCTCTTGCCGATAACCGAAATTCTTTTCCCAAACGTGATGATAACTTTCAACAATCAGATCAACGGTGTCTATTAGTGTGCCATCCAGATCGAACAGGAGCGTGTCTATTCTTGCCAACCAATCCCCTTTCTATTTGCTTGATGAAGCGATTTCCAGCGAAGTCAGCACGAAAGTCCCGCCGTCTTTTGTTTCGCCCTTAACGGGAATGCCAAGCTGCGGATGCATATACAAATTATGCGATTCTGATTTTGTCTTTTGGAGAATTCGTTGAGCACGAAAATCCCCGGCCTGTACGTGGACAGTCTCGTCGCCCTGTTGTTCATAGCTTATACCTTCAACAAATCCACCGACATTGTCGAGACCGGAAAGAGCAAAATATGTCGGCACTTGCATCAAGTCTTTAGAACCTGCCGCCCATCCGAATCCAGCAGTGGCAATAGCTGGCGAGAAAAATGCGTCTGCCTCGGGAAAATCTGCAGTTTGATCCAGCACGCCGATGTCTCCTGCGATGTGATTATGCAGTTTATGATCTTCAGTGTAGGAGCGTTCACGAACGATGCGATCGCCTTCGCGGATCGTTGTTTCGATAAACACGGGGTGCCTCTTAGCGTCTATTTCGTAATAGACCTCTGTTCGGACATCGCCTTTTGTTATATCGCTATGAAGAAGCTGTCCTCCGCTGTTCGTGCTGTATAGCTGCCATCGTTCGGTGCCGGTTTGTTTGCCATCGCGACTGAGATATTCATAAGCGCCTTCAGCCAGTTTCTGGCTGTGCTCTGTGCTGCCATGATGAACGTTCGGCTTGCCGTGCAGGATCGCGACCAGATCATCTTCAATTAACGGAACGGCGGGAGTCTCGTTGATGCGGCCAATCTCTCTTCCATTCTGCTGCACGATGATTGTAGGAGTGTTTGTTACCTGATAACGCTCAAGCCAATCAACTGACTTTGAAAATCCCCGATCCAGGGCGAGCAGTTTAATATGAAATTTTTTGTTGTTCGAGGTTTCGATTGCCCTGAGCAGTCTGGGGACCTGGTTTTTGCTGTCGTGACACCACGTTCCAAGGATAATGATCAATTGAGTGTCCTGGTCTACCGATTTCAAAGCTGCAACAGAATCAGGATTTGGCTTGTAATCCTGCTCCAGTGAATGCCAGACAGGAACGGTCTCCCACAGTTTTTCTTCCGTTATCTCACCCAGTGCGCCTTCGTGACGGGCGATGACAATCGATTTGCCATCGACAGTGAAACTGTAAACGGGACCCGTCAACTTTGTATATTTCCCGATAGACCTGATTGACAGATTGTCTGCGGATTTGGCCATTCCGCGATCTGCCGTTAATTTGAAGGCGTCTTTATTTGTAATATCAACTGTGCCTGCGTCTGCATTAAGCAACACCGCCTGTTTGAGTTTGGCGGAGATTAGAACCATCCGCTTGTCGTCGTCTGAGGCCAGCACCTGAGCCTCGCGGTCGATTTGCCCATCGATATAAATATCTCGCGTGCTGTCTTCCCAGTTCATCGATTTTGTCTGGCCGATAACTGATGCGGACGCGAAAACTATAAACAGGACGGTCAGAAGAAGAGACTTCATAAAGTATTGTTCCTGATCCCAAGTTAGGTGTTGATCGCTTTATGCAAAAAGATCATCAACGTTAATTCGCCAGCCGGGCAAGGCCGGTTCGGCATCTGCAATCTCGCCGCGACGGAATATCTTTGGCGCATTCGGACTTGCGGCATCGTAAGATTTAACAACATCAGGACTGCGAAGATCGATGTCCCAAACAACCAGAGTTCCGGCCGCGAAGTAATCGGCGCGTTTTTGAGAAATTGCGCGTTCCGCAATTTGGCCGTAATCGTTTTCGCTTCGAACCTCGACGGCAAAAATCGGTGCGCCTTCATAAAACCTCATGCCTGGATCAGGTCCGACGTAATAGGCCGCATCGGGACTGAATGACTCACGGTTGGGCAGATGCACCCTAAACGCCTTATTGTCTCCTACCGCTCGGCCTTTACCTGTTTGCTTTGCGTATTGACGCAGTGAAAAGAAAATCTCATCTCCGGCATAACCGGGATCACCTCCAGTTGGTGACATCAGAACAATCTTTCCATTGACGAGCTCCGCCTTGGCGCCGTCCGGCAGTTTATAAAGGTCTTCTATTGTTGCTCGGGTTTTCGTAGACATAACCGAACCTCGAGAACAAATATTAACACAATAGTCCGGTGCACCGCCTTTCAAGCGCAGATTGTGTGATAATATTTTTGTAATGATTCTGTCTTCGATCGAAGCTCTCGGTTTCCGCAATTTGAAAGGCTCCCTGACTTGCGACGCGGGTCTGAACATCCTTTATGGAGATAATGGTCAGGGAAAGACCAACTGGCTTGAGGCAATTTACATTTTAGGTGCTACAAAATCGTTTCGCACCAATCATCTGGACGAAACAATAAACCATAACGAAACGACCGCTATCCTTCGGGCAGAAATCTATCAGGGAACCGTCAGGAAAGAGCTGCAGGCACAGATCGAAAAAAGCGCAAAAGCTTTTTACGTCAACGGCAAACGGGAATCGCTTGTTCGCTATCTTGGCAATCTGGACGTATTTGCTTTCACTAACGATGAACTGGAAATTGTTCGAGGCGAACCTGCCGAAAGACGACGTTTTCTTGACCGTGGAATTGCGGTGACCAGGCCGGCTTACATTCAGACGCTGAATTCCTACAATCGGGTGCTGAAGCAAAAGGTGGCGCTACTGAAAAGCGCCCAGGAAAGCGAAGATTTCAAAAATTTCGTGCCGCTGATCGAGCCATGGAACGAACAACTCATCGATCTTGGCAGCGAAATTCACAAATCCAGAACGGAATACGTCGAAAAGCTGTCCAGAACTTTGAATCCAGCCCTTTTTGGGAAAGAGACGCTGTCAATTCGATATAAATCTTCGTTGGAAAGCCATGGTGCCCTGGACAATTACGCTGCGCTTTTCAGGTCCAGACTTGAAGCCCGAATGACCAACGAAATTTCACTAGGTTATAGCCTTGTCGGGCCCCATCGGGATGATCTGGAAATAAGCCTTGATGGCCGCGAAGCGAGCCGTTTTGGAAGCTCTGGACAGCAGCGAAGTGCCTTATTAATCCTTGTTTTAGCGCAAGTTTCGCTGTATAATGAAGTGTTTGATGATTACCCGATTTTCTTACTGGATGACATAGACGCGGAACTCGATCTCGGGCGAATCCGGACGGTTTTGAACCACCTGAGCGGCAAAACGCAAACGTTTATTTCTACCTCAAAGAGGTCTATTACAGGATGGTTCACCGGACCGACGGCGTTTCGTCTGATTGAGTCAGGGCGCGCCACCGAGGTATCGCCGGATCAACTGGGTTTGACTGATCCGTTAAGTCCCTCCATGACCAGTGATCTTGTTGAGGGCAACCCTGAAGAGGAGAGATCGGCAGTTGAGCTTAACGAGGTTGACCCGCATCAGGCTCCATTTTGAAGATCGAAGGGCCATCTCAAACTTTTAGTTATCGAAATTTTGGATTCTGAAATCTCCAACCAGACTTCTAAAGCCGCAATTAGAGGTTTACAGGGAACAAGAGCGGATCCAGACGAATATGAAGGCAGGCTGGAAGGATTTTATCAAGGAATGGCAGTAAAGAAGCAGGAACTTACAAAATCAAAAAACGAGGAATCGAAGCGAATGACAGACGACAAAGACGATGAATCGGTATCGAAGTCGAGCGATTACGGCGCAGGCTCAATCACGGTTCTCGAAGGGCGAGATGCGGTCCGAAAACGCCCAGCGATGTACATTGGCTCGACCGGAGAGTTAGGATTACATCATCTTGTTTACGAAGTTGTTGATAATTCAGTAGATGAGGCTTTGGCAGGATTCTGCGACCACATCGAAGTCACGATTCACATCGACAACTCGATAACCGTTGTGGACAACGGACGCGGCATACCTACAGATATTCACAAACAGGAAGGCGTTTCCGCCGCTCAGGTCGTTATGACCATTCTTCACGCCGGCGGCAAGTTCGATTCGAACAGCTATAAAGTGTCCGGTGGACTTCACGGAGTAGGCGTCAGTGTGGTCAACTTCCTGTCAGAATGGCTCAGACTGGAAATTTGGCGCGACGGCAATACGTATGAGCAGGAATATCACCGTGGAGTCCCTGTAGAAGCTTTAAAGAAGACCGGCAAATCAAAACGTCGTGGAACCAAGGTAACCTTTATACCGGATCCACAGATCTTTGAAGTGACCGAGTTCAATTTCGATACTCTATCCCAGAGATTGCGCGAAAAATCCTTTCTCAACAAAGGAATACGCATAACGATTACCGACGAGCGCAGCACACCGGAGCGCAAGCACGAATTCTATTATGAAGGTGGTATCGCCGAATTCGTTAAACACCTGAATAAAAACAAGAACGTGCTTCATCCGAAACCGATCTATGCGGAAGCTACTAAAGACGATCTGACAATCGAGGTAGCACTTCAATACAACGACACCTATTCAGAGACGGTCTTTTCGTTTGCTAACAACATCAATACAGTCGATGGTGGAACTCACCTTTCGGGTTTCCGTGCTGCACTGACATCAACGATTAACAACTATGGGCAGCAGTCTGGCCTTTTTAAGAATCTGAAAGAAAACCTTAGCGGTGATGATGTCCGTGAAGGCCTGGTTGCCGTAATCAGCGTTAAGCTTCCGCAGCCTCAATTTGAGGGACAGACCAAGGGAAAGCTGAATAGCGACGTCAAGGGTCAAGTTCAAACTTTTTTGAATGAACAACTTAACCTTTACTTCGATCAGAATCCCAAAGTGGCCCGTTCGATCATAAACAAAGCCGTCGAGGCAGCAAGAGCGCGCGAAGCTGCCCGTAAGGCCAGAGATCTGACACGTCGCAAGGGTGCACTCGACGCAGGCAGCGGTTTGCCCGGCAAGCTGGCTGATTGTTCTGAAAAGGACGCCTCGCTTTGTGAACTGTACCTGGTCGAAGGCGATTCTGCGGGTGGAAGCGCCAAACAGGGACGAGACCGTCGCTTTCAGGCGATCCTTCCTTTAAGAGGTAAAATTTTAAACGTTGAAAAATCGCGCTTTGACAAGATGCTCAGCCATACGGAAATCCGAGCGATGATAATGGCCTTGGGTACCGGCATCGGAAAAGACGATTTCGATTTGTCAAAGCTCCGCTACGACCGGATCATCATTATGACCGATGCCGACGTCGATGGAGCGCATATCAGGACTTTGCTGCTGACTTTCTTTTATCGGCAAATGCGAGAACTCGTAGACACGGGTCACATCTATATCGCTCAGCCGCCTCTCTTTAAGGTCAAGAAAGGCAAGAACGAGCAATACATAAAAGACGAAAAGTCGATGACCAAATACCTGATGCGAAAGGCTACCGAGGACGTTCAGGTAAAAGCCGGCAAGCGAGCTGAAGTAATCGAAGGGCGCGAATTGACCAAAACCCTCGAACGGCTGGTCGAATTCAACACGTATTATGAAAAGCTATCGCGTCGTTTCCAGGATAACAAACTGCTTGATGCTCTGATTGAAGCTTTTGCCGGCGACTCTGGCGCACTTAAGCAAGACGCAAAGCTCCATAACATTTTCAAAAATGAAAAATTGATAGGTGGAATTGAGAAAGCGCTATCCGACACTGGTTATGCGACGGGGCTCGAAAAAGACGAAGAGCACAACCTGTGGGAGATTTCGATCAATTCTTCACAAGGGAACGGCACGGCCGCTCTGGTCATCAACTGGGAGATGGCAACTCACGTAGAATTCCAAAATGCGATGATGCTATACAACGAACTTTCTCGCACTCTGGTATCTCCATTTACGATTGGGCAAAACGGCAGCTCGGTCACGGTAAATTCAAGAAACGAGCTACTGGATCACATTCTGTCTGCGGCCAAGAAAGATATTGCCATTCAGCGATACAAGGGACTTGGCGAGATGAATCCGGAGCAGTTGTGGGAAACTACAATGAATCCAGCGAAACGATCTCTTCTTCAGGTCCGAATAGAAGATGCCGTTGAAACAGACGAGATATTCACGGTCCTGATGGGCGACTCAGTTGAACCAAGGCGCAAGTTTATTGAGGATAACGCGCTGGATGTTCGCAACCTGGATATTTAATAACTCCGCGAATTCAGCCCTGAGAACATCGTCAAAACGTTCTCAGGGTTGTTTTCTTTGTAACAAGATCGAGTTAAATCCAGACCTGTGATATTAGACTAGACACTGACGGATCCTACTTCTTGTGTACGTGACGAAACCAAAGACCAAATCCGATGAAATGTCGATTGCAATCATTGCAAAGATAATTCCTTAACATTACTAAACGCAATATCCACGACGTGCCGCCATACCATTCTCGCAAGTTCGCACTGCCACATTGGCGGCATTTGGCTTTAACCATTACTAATCTAATCGGTCGGCCGGAGCCTCTATTCCTTTCAGTACCCACAAGACTACCAATATTAATCTAGGCAATCAAAGCATAATTGCAATGGATATTACAACCGGTGCATCATTCGAAATCGATGGACGAAATCAGTGGAGGTCAACGACAGTCTTACCTCAGCGAAAGAAATCAAGCCTCTACGAATCTTGAGGTGTAGAGAGGGGGAATTTCCCGCGCTATGAGACTCAAATTGTGATATTCTTTTCCGCTTTAGCCAGATACTGCTGATTTTCATCAGCAATCGAAGGCGGCATCACTTAATTTGGCTTTATACGGAGGTTATTTTGAGCGTTCTGGTCGACAAGTCTACGCGTCTGGTTGTTCAAGGCATCACTGGCAAGGAAGGGACCTTTCACACACTGCAGATGCGTGATTACGGAACGAACGTCGTTGCCGGTGTCACGCCGGGCAAAGGCGGCACTACCCATGAAGGAATTCCCGTTTTTAACACCGTTACGGATGCCGTAAAAGAAGCTGGCGCCAATACCAGCGTAATCTATGTGCCACCGCCGTTTGCGGCCGACGCAATCATGGAGGCAGCCGAAGCGGGAATTGGTCTGGTCGTGTGCATCACGGAAGGAATACCGACGCTGGACATGGTTCAGGTGCACGAATACTTGAAAGGCAACTCGACTCGGCTTGTCGGACCAAACTGTCCAGGCGTTATTTCGCCAGGCAAATGCAAAGTCGGGATTATGCCGGGACACATTCATCGCGAGGGTCGCGTTGGTGTCGTTTCACGAAGTGGAACGTTGACATATGAAGCTGTAGGACAATTAACTCACCTTGGTCTTGGGCAATCGACCTGCATTGGCATAGGAGGCGATCCGATCATTGGCACGACGCACGTTGATGCGCTCAGACTCTTCCAGGACGATCCGGAAACCGAAGCAGTTGTGATGATCGGAGAGATCGGCGGAACAGCCGAGGAAGAAGCTGCTGCATTTGTTAAACAACATATGACCAAACCTGTAGTCGGTTTTATCGCCGGTCAGACAGCACCTCCTGGACGCCGAATGGGACACGCGGGCGCGATAATTGCCGGCGGCAAAGGAACAGCGGCTGAGAAAATGCAGGCTCTGATGGAGGCGGGAATTCGCGTCGTTAAGAGCCCGGCCGATATCGGAGCCGCGACGGCAGAGGCGTTGGGATTTACGGCCAGCGCTCGATAGCTGGCCGGTTGTTACTTTCAGTCTGGAACTCTTCTTAAAATCCGATCGCAGTATCCCGGATAAAATTGACACTAAATATTTTGACTGATAAGGTCGAAAAACTTACAGCAAAGAACAGGAGCTCAATAAACGTATGACGGAGTACACCCTCTCGATAATCAAGCCCGACGCGGTTCGAAATGGACACATTGGCGAAGTGCTGCGACGATTTGAAATAAATGGGTTTCGAATCCGCGCAATGAAGATGCTTCATCTGTCCAAGGCTGAGGCTGAGAGCTTTTATTCCGTTCATCGCGAGCGACCATTCTATGGCTCGCTGACCGACTTTATGAGCACCGGCCCCTGCGTCGTTCTCTGCCTGGAAGGCGATGAAGTCATAACGCGACTGCGCCAACTCGTCGGTGCGACAAATCCTATCGAAGCAGCATTCGGAACAATTCGAAGAGAGTTAGGATCAAGCGTTGAGCAGAATGCGGTCCACGCATCCGATTCCGCAGAGAATGCACGCGCGGAACTCGCGTTCTTCTTTAATGCTCTTGAGATTCATTGAAGACAGCAATCAGGTTTAGATGAGTAACAGGCTGTCGCTAGTCTCTGAAGTTCTCGTCAAGTGGTATTCTGTAACTGATCGAGATCTGGTGACCATTCTCATCTTTGCCTTTGTTCCGGTAAATGACTGTGCCTTTCCAATCCTTTGACGTCGATCCCATCATATCGACTTCGACCCGGATCACGTAATGCCCATGGGCACCGATCGCGAAATCATATCCTACAGATCTTGTACCAGCATTTCCACCCAGGGAAATCTGCTCTATGGTCGCTGGTTCCCAGTTGACTCCGACTCCATTTAGCTCGTTTAGCACAACTTCAAAGTAGTAATGGAAACCACCCGGCACGGCGATTCGTCGACGATTACGGATTGAAGGAACAACGCGCGCCGATCCCGGTCTTGCCGGAGTTACCTGTTCAAACACGTCGCGTACTGCTGGCTTTTTATCCTTCTGCGCGTTGTCCGGTTTAACGTCCTGCTGTGATTGTACCGGAGTCGAGTTATCTTTCGCCTTTGGAATGAAGATCGGTCGAGTCTTGTCGCTCTGTGCGATTGATTCAGCATCTGGCTGATCGTTGTTGCCAGGCTTTTGAGTGTGTCGCGGCTCTGGTTGAGGCGTGTTAGCTACCACCGGAGCGTTTTTAGTTTGCTTTGTGACCGCAGCAACATTAGCAGCCGCGACAGCAGCATCGTTCGGCTGCGCGGATTTGGCAGGAGGTTTCACCTGATCAGCGGCGGAATCTGTTATAGCTTTGTCCTTTGCCTGGTTGGTCGCTGGGGACTGCGATGCCGCCTGAGCGCCAGGTTCCGAAAAGCGAATTGACTCTTCCGCCGAATGTCGGACGTATGCGTTATAGGCGCTGACAGAAACAATCAGTGCCAATGCCACCGTTATTGCAGAGATTACATGCCTGCGATTTATTCGCGAGAAGAGCGACCCTTCATCATCGTCAACTTTAACCTCTGCTTTTACTCTCGACTTCAAATCGCCGCTATCCAGAGGCTCTGAATCCGGCAGATTGTCAAATTGCAATGGCTCTGGTTCTATCTGTTTCGGAACGACCAAATTGCCAGTCACAAATCCATTGGTATGCACACTGACGGGTTTGAAACTCTGTTCGCCTGGTATTTTCGAATCGGTTTCCGAATTGGCCTTAAGACCTTCCGGAACAACCAGAGCATCTGTCTTTGGCAGGTCCGCCGTTCCTAAGATCGATGAGCGCCGAGCATCTACACCATAACCTTCGCCCAAAGAGACCCTCGGCAAGGGGTTAGTATTCGGCGGCGGAGTGTCGCCGATTATCGGGTTAGGAGCATCGGTAGCATCAATCTTGTTCCGGAGTTTTTTTTTCAGAGGACTGGTCTGAAGAGCTATGCCATGTACGGGACAAAGTTTGAATGCTTTAGGAAAATCGCTGTCGCACAAATGGCAGAAATTGTCACCAAGAATCGTACGCGGTCCGTGCTCGGTCAGCGGTGTGCCATGGAGCGGGCATTTCGACAGTGATTGCGGATAGTCTTTGCCGCAGCGACGACAGTATCCGCGCTCCTGAATCCGGGTTAGCTTCGTGCCGTCACGAGTGCAAAATTGAAACTGATCCTCAAACTCGCGCTGGCACAGTGAACAGACCTTCATTAAAGATGCTCCGCTGGTTTGATGTCTGAGGATGCCATCCGGTCAACCGTGGCTTTACTCAAAAAAACGATTTTCTGATGTTTTTAGTGTCTCGCTCGATTTTATTTGGTTAGAGATGTTTTGCGGACGAGGAGCTGGCAAAACTCTCAATCTTTCAACCCACTCAGTACGCGACGCGACTCATCACCAAACTATACAATCACCACGAAAAAAAGCAAGAACTTGTCTTTTGCAAACCGTCCTGCCTAACTCACTATGCCCAAGCCAAGGGTTCTCGCGCTCTTTTTAAGACGTTACTGGCCGGTCGGAGGTCGGAATTTAGTCCCGCCAAAAACGAAATAGAGAAAAACCGCTTTGGTTCCTGTAGAATAGAGGCTCTAAATCGTTCTAACAATATCGCTTATAAACGCAAAATTCTGCCTTAAGAAACTATTTACATTCGGGAGAGGAGTAGATGAAATCCAGTTTAAAGACTCCGCCACTTGACTGGAATCCGCCCGCGGATTGGACAAGGATTACCTGCATCGACGCACACACGGAAGGAGAGCCGTTTCGGGTGATCACCTCAGGCTTCCCTTTTCTGCCCGGAGAGACGATCCTGGCGCGGCGGAGATATGCGAAAGAACATTTCGATCATTTACGGACTGCTCTAATGTGGGAGCCCCGTGGCCATGCCGATATGTACGGCTGCATTCTTACTCCTCCGGAATCGCCGCAATCGGATTTCGGGATTCTATTTATTCATAACGAAGGCTACAGCACTATGTGTGGGCACGGAATCATTGGCATATCAACGGTAGTACTTGAAACCGGGATGCTGCCGATGATAGAGCCCGAAACAATCATTCGAATCGATTCGCCCGCCGGATTGGTAACGGCGCATGCTCGCGTGGAAAGCGGGAAGGTTAAGAGTGTTTACTTTCACAACGTTCCTTCGTTCGTTCTTGCTTTGGACCAAGTAGTCGACGTCCCTGACCTTGGCCGCGTACGATATGATCTGGCATTTGGCGGAGCCTTTTATGCTTACGTTCAGGCAAGCGATCTTGGGTTAACCTGCACTCCTGAGAATTTCAGAGCGCTGATCGAAAAAGGAATGGCTATCAAACGGGCGGTGATGACGACGCATCCGATTGTTCATCCATTCGAGGATGACCTGAGCTTCCTTTACGGAACGATCTTCATAGACAAGCCACAAAACGCGGGTTCGCACAGCCGCAATGTCTGCATTTTTGCCGAAGGCGAGGTCGATCGCTCACCGACAGGGACTGGTGTCAGCGGTCGACTGGCCATCCATCACGCGCGCGGAGAGATCAAGCTCAACGAACCCCTGGTAATCGAAAGTATCATCGGCAGCACCTTTAAGGGTACCGTTGTACAAGAGACTGTATTCGGTCCTCATCGTGCGATCATTCCCGAGGTAGAAGGCACAGCCCACATCACGGGCCGGCACGAATTCCTGATCGATCCTGAAGATGAACTATGTAATGGTTTTATTTTGCGATAGCAGTGATTATCGCGAACAAATGATTGTTATGAGACAAATCTTAATCATAGTGGTAGCAGTTCTATTCGGATCCTCTTTGATCTCGGCCCATGCAATGGTTCAGGGTCTATATACAACAGATATTTCAGGCAGAGTTGTGGATTCGGAAGGACTACCTGTTGCGAATGCTTTAGTCTTCGTTGTGGGTAAGTTATCGCTTTCTGGTCGTCCCGAAGCCGGTTTGGTTTTTACCATGGCCAAATCTGGCAAGGACGGCCGGTTTGTTAATCATTTCCTTGATAACCAGCGGAGTTTGGATGTTTATGTAGCTGAACCTCACGAGGATTTAGATGACAAAGTCGGTTCCTACCTTCTCATGTTCTTTACGAAACCTTCACCCACCCTCCACCTTGATCTCACAAAACGGAAACAAGACATCGGCGATATCCCGGTTCAAATTCGTTGGAGGCCTGTCCAAATCCATATATTGAATGCCGCCCAAACAGAAGCTCATTTATCTCGCGACAACTGGATGAATCTGTCCGTAAGAGTAAAGAATGAGTCGGGAGCAGTTGTCGACGAGGTATCAGCTTTTTATGGTGATCCATTTCATAAGAAATATATTCAATTAGCGCTTCCCGTCGGTCTCTGGAATATTGAAGTCGGCATTAAACGAAAGGATACCTTTACCTTATGGAATTCGATCGGTGATCCGCTCGAGGTAAAGGGTGGCGAGCCGCTCTTCACAGGGTCCGTGATTATTCCAGACGCCAAACAGTAAACGTTGCCAATGCTCGTCTATCAGAATCTCCACGTTTGCAAAAAATATGTCACTCGTCCGTAAAGTACGTTAGAATCTCGTCTCAGGAACATCGCCCAGATTCAAATCTGCCGGAAAAAATCTCATGAAGAAACTCCTCATTGCAATCCTCATGGCCTCATTCGTGATCTTTCCACAACTAATATCGATTAATGCGCAAGCTGAAACTTACGATCTCCTCATCACGAATGGACGCATTATCGACGGCAGCGGCAACCCGTGGTTTTACGGCGACATTGCAGTAAAAGGTGATCGCATAGCTGCAATAACTCCGCGCGGAGCCTTGAAAGGCTCACGTACCATTGATGCCAAAGGCATGGTTGTCGCTCCAGGCTTTATTGATATGCTGGGGCAATCCGAAATTAGCCTGCTGATTGATCCTCGCGCGGAATCAAAAGTATTTCAGGGAATTACGACAGAGGTAACAGGCGAAGGCGGTTCTGCCGCTCCCGTCAACGATTTCATACTCAAGGAAAACGAACCTTACTTCACGCACTTTAAGGTGAATGCCGACTGGCGCACGATGGGCGAATATTTCAACAGGCTGGAGCGAGCTCATCCTGCGATAAACCTGGCGACTTATGTCGGAGCAACTCAGGTGCGACAGTATGTTCTGCACGACGAGAATCGCGCGCCGACGCCGGCAGAGCTGGATCAAATGAGAACGCTCGTGGCCGAGGCAATGGAAGACGGCGCAGTCGGACTGAGCACGGCGCTGGTCTATCCTCCCGCAGCTTACGCTAAGACCGAGGAAATAATTGAACTGGCAAAAGTCGCTTCGCGGTATGGCGGCATATACGCCACGCATATGCGCAATGAAAGCAACTCGGAAATGGAGGCGATTGATGAGGCCATCCGCATCGGAAAAGAAGCCAATATCCCGGTCGAGATATTTCATCTGAAAGTGGCAGGCAAGCAGAACTGGGGCAAGATGGCAGCCGTCATAAAGAAGATCGAAGATGCACGCGCACAGGGCATTGATATCACCGCCGATCAGTATCCCTATATTGCGGGAGCGACTTCGCTGGGCGCCAGCATTCCACCGTGGGCGGCCGAAGGCAGCACGGCAAAATTCATTGAGCGGCTGAAAGACCCTGCTACGCGAGAGAAGCTAAAAAAAGAAATGCGCACTCCGAGCACCGACAGAGAGAACTTTTATCTTGGGGCGGGCGGCGGTCAGGGAATCCTAATAGCGAGTGTGCTCAACCGAAGTTTGGCCAAATATGAAGGCAAGCGAATTTCTGAAATAGCGAAGATGATGGGCAAATCGGACGAGATCGACGCCTTGTTCGATCTGGTCATTGCAGATAATGCTCAAACTGGCGCGATTTATTTTCTGATGAACGAAGATGATGTAAAACTGGCGATGAAACAACCATGGGTCAGCGTCGGGATCGATCACGGCGAAGTAGCTACGACCGGCCCGCTGGCCGAAGGTAATGCTCATCCTCGCGGGTACGGTTCGTTCCCACGAATACTTGGTAAGTATGTTCGCGAGGAGCACGTCCTGACGTTGGAGGAAGCGATACGTAAGATGACATCGCTCGCCGCAAATCGAGTTCGCCTCCAGGATCGTGGAATGTTAAAGCCCGGGTTCTACGCAGACGTTGTGGTGTTCGATCCGAATGCCATCCACGATGTTGCGACATTTGAGAATCCGAACCAGCTCTCAGTCGGAATGCATTACGTCATAATCAACGGGCAGATTGTTGTCGATGATGGGAAACAGGCGACGGCTCTTCCAGGCAAACCTCTGAGACGACAAGGGTTCACAGCACGATAATCCCGTTCGAAATTATCATTCACGGTACGTTCGACTGTTGCCAAACCAGTCGTTAGCGCGTCTATATTCATAGGCGGGGACTGTATGGCTCAATCACGCGACTGATTTTAAAATTAACAAATCAGTCGCACCTGTCTATAAATACCGGATTACATTATCCTCTTCAACAGGGCTTAAAAAGACCTAAAGAGAATCAGGGATGCGAAAAAAGGTTTTTACAGGATTAGCCATACTGACGCTGTTCGCGTGCATCTCCTCCATACCAACAGCTATCATTAGGGCGCAGGACGATAAGAAACCGAAACAGGAAAAGTTTGGTTCGAGCCTTAAGCGTTATGATCAAACCAAGCCGAATCCAAAAGACAAAAATGCAAAAAAAGGCGCCGATACTAAAAAAATCACGCCAAAGGCTGGAGATGGATTGGATGACGAGTTGAGCCTCCAATCAACGCTAGCGGTATTCGACGTAATGGTTACCGACAACAAGCAACATTTTGTGCCGGGCCTCACAAAAGATGACTTCGTTGTTTACGAAGATGGCGTTGAGCAGCAGGTCGGCACCTGCGCGATTGGGGAAGACGTAATATTGCCGCGTTCCATCGCTCTAATTATCGACTACAGCGGCAGCCAATATCCTTTCATAAAAGCCAGCGTTGAGGCCGCCGAAGTACTTGTCAACAACCTCACACCGAAAGACGAAATGGCGATTATCACGGACGATGTTGATATTCTGCAGGATTATACGAATGATAAAGGTGCGTTGATTAAGGCTCTGGAAGGTTTGAAAAAGAAAGCTAAAGACGGCAAAGAAGGATTGAGCTTGCAGATGAGCGCCCTGCTTGCGACGCTTCAGGAAAAGGTCAAAGTATCGGATGATAAGCGCTCCATAATCATTTTTCAGACCGACGGAGATGAGATATTCAAGCTTCGTGATCAAAAAGACTTGTTTAAGAAGTATTATCCTTATCTAGAGCAAACCACCGAGAAATTTGGCTTCTCTGACGTTAAAAATAAAGTCGAAAATACCAGAGCAACTATTTATGCGGTTGTACCGGGCGATCAGTTGATCAACGTTCCTGACGATGAGGCGCTCAGACGGACCAAAGTGATGCTTGACCAGGTCGCCGTAGCTGACGGTTGGGATCCGGCCAAGATCACCCGTTATCAAAAGGACATACAGCAGAGTTTAGGATTTTGGAGGAGCGGCCAAACGGCCGTAGCAACTATTGCTTCTTTATCAGGTGGCTGGACTGGATTTCTAAGTAAGCCCGAAGAGGCCTCAGCGATTTACAACAAAATACTTACCGACATCAATCACAGATACATAATCGGATATTACCCCAAGGACACAACAGCAGACGGCCGATTGCGAAAGCTCAAATTCGAAGTTCGCGGCCATCCCGAATACAAGGTCCATGGCCGCGATTCGTATTCCATCTCAAAGCCTGACGATAAATGAACCGGCGGCGCATTAATCTCCCTCAAGCCTTCAATTAATTCGTGTCTCACCCTGGTCGGCTTTGGTATACTTCACCGAAGTTCTCACAGGAAATCTCCCTACAGTTTGGTTATTCATTCGGGCGCGATGGGTACGCTATGGGAAGAAGGTCTGGCTCGACACTCTTATTGACGACATTTATTGTTGTGCTTTTTCTGGTCTCAAGCTACAGAGTCAGCGCCCAAAAGGATTCCAAAACAGATCGGCTGCCATTCGGTTCCAGTCTCAGTGCGCTTAAGTGGGACCCGGTAACAAATCGGGCAATCGACTATGGCCAGATGTTTAAGTCGAAAACAAGAAAGACTGACCTTACAAACAAGCCTTCCGATTTGCAGTACACTTACAAAAGCAAAACGCCACCCGATCAGGGAATAACGCTGCAATCAACGCTCGTCGAATTTGATATGCTTGTAACAAATAAACAGGGCGATTATGTCAAAGGTTTAACGAAGAACGATTTCATCGTTACAGAAGACAACAAGCCTCAGCAAATTGGAACGTTTGCGCTCGGTGGTGGAGTTCCGCGATCGATAATCCTGATACTGGATTACAGCAGCAGCGAGTTCCCGTTCTTTACGGCCAGTATCGATGCGGCCAAGACACTGGTAACGCAGCTTGGCCCCGACGATCAAATGGCGATTGTTACAGATGACGTTGATCTTGTTTGTGACTACACCAGAGACAAAAACAAAATTGCGGCGGCGCTTGAATCACTAAAGAGCAAAGTAAAACACGGTCACCGCGGCCGAAGCCTTCAATTTACGGCCTTACTGGCTACGATGAGAGAGATGCTGGAGGATGAGCCTCGTCCAATCATCATCTTTCAGACTGACGGGGATGAAGCGTTTTTGCTGCGGGATCAGGAACACGCTCGCGAATATTTCTATCCAGAACTGGATATCGCTCCGTCCGGCGAGTTTGGTCTAATCGACGTTGTCAACAAGGCAAAACGCACGCAGGCTACGATATACAGCGTCATACCTGGCGAGCAACTGATTAATATTGGCGAAGCCGAACGACTAGAGCGCGGCAGTAAAATGTATCAACAGGCAAAAGATGCCTATAACCACACCGGAGATCTGCGAGTCGTTCCAGAAGAAACGCTCGAAAAATTCATTGGACTTCGAATGATTGGTCAGTTCGGCGCGTCATTTGTCGCCGAGGCGACTGGCGGATGGACCGGTTATCTTTCAACGCCCAACAGCGCCGCTGAAGTCTACAGCAAGATTCTGGCCGACATTAACCACAGGTATGCAATAGGTTATTATCCTGCAAACTACTCGTACGATGGGAAAAGCCGCAAAGTCAAAATTGAGGTTCGCGGGCACCCTGAATACGTTGTTCAGGGTCGAACCGCCTATTATCCGCCAAAGAGCACCGACAAATAGCCCCACCAGCAATTCGTCAATGCCGCCATTCGTAATGCTTCAACGTGCCCGCCATAGCGTATGCGATGATAACGGCGAGGATGCAACCAATACCGCCTGTGATTACTGAGAGCGGAGCACCAATTAGGGCAGCCACCGTACCTGCTTCCATCTCGCCCAGTTGAGGTCCGCCCATAAAAAACACCATGTTGATCGACGTCATTCGTCCACGCAGGTAATCGGGCGTAACAAGCTGGCGAATAGTCTGACGCAGGACAGTGCTTACAGTATCCGCAGCTCCCATAAGGGCAAGCATCGCCAGCGAAAAATAAAAGTACCGGGACAGGCCAAACGCAATTGTGGTCGCGCCGTATACCGCTATCGAATTGATTACAACCAGTCCCTGCTTTCTTATTGTTCCCATGCGCGCCATGACCAGTCCTGTAATCACTGATCCGACTGCCGGAGCGGATGCGAGCATGCCCAATCCTCTGGCACCCACGTGCAGAATCTCGTCCGCGAAGATCGGTAACAGCGCCGTCGCGGAAGCAAAAAACGTCGCCACGAAATCCAGCGTCATCGTCTGCACGATTATAGGTGTGCGCCACACGAAGCGCAGTCCATCGCGAAGAGCAGATAAACTAACCTTTGAAGCTTGACTCTCCTCGTGGATCGGACGACCTGCTGTCCGCATCATTAAAAGAGCTAGGATCACGGCGAGGAAAGATGCAGCATTCAGCGCGTAAACGAGAGCCGGTCCTTGCATTGAAGTTAAAAGCGGCGAGTGCTTCATCAGCGACGCGAGTCTGGGACCTGGAGGCGCCAGCAATAACCCCCCCAGCGCAGGACCGATGATCATTGCCAGATTGAAGACGACCAGACCAAGGCTGACCGCATTCGGGAATTCTTCTTTCGGCACGAGCGCCGGCAGCAAAGCCTGTCTTGCAGGATTATCGAAGGCAACTGCTGCGGACGCTATTGCCGTAAGGAGATAAATCGACCATACCGCAACATGTCCGCTTGCTGTAATCCATGCAAGGATTCCCGCGCTGATGAGCATCGTGCTTTGTGTCACCAGCATCGATTTCTTGCGGTTAAAGACATCTGCCGTTACACCACCCGCAAGCGAGCAAAAGATGATGGGCAATATGCGGACCAGGCCGACGAGACCGAGCGCCAGCGGAGATTTCGTCAAAATCCAAACATGCCAGTTGATCGCGACAAGCTGCATTTGCGAGCCGGTCACCGAAATCAATTGACCTAACCATAGCAGGCGGAAATCTCTATGACGTAAGACAAGAAAAGCAGAGCGGCGTCGTTCCTCTTTTACAGTTTCAGTCGGCGGGGGACTGATTTCGGTTGCAGACATAGCGTATAAACTTACCGATTTATTCAGTTTAACTCAAATCGGTTCAAGAAGATGCTATGCCTCCTGTGAAGCTTCCGGCGAAGATTGACACCATCTGAGGAACCCTATTAATAAATTGAATCCGGCAATTTCGGCCGAACAATAAACGACGACCGCCAGCCAGAAAGTAAATCGATCAACATTCCCGATTCCCTGATGCCTGACAGATAGAATCACCATCACCGAAAACGTAAAGAGCGCAAGCCATCGTCCTCTCAGCTTTGCCAAAATTCCCGTGCCTAGCGCCACAAAAACTATTGTCGCGTAAATGGCAGTTAAATAATGGGCAGAAGTCAAAAGACTCAGCACTCCAAACAAAAGATAGCTACCACCGAGCAAAACAACCGCAGCGGATTTCTCCAGTCCAAACTGTGTTCCGGGAAACAAGAGCTCCGTGAATGATTGGTGATCGGTAGCGGCAGGATTAATTGTTGCAATTTCGTTTTTGGACATAGTCGTTCAAACTGATCCTTTGCCTTAGATACCTGACACGATCTAATAGTTACCGTTATTTTCAATCATTTCGAAATGCGTACGCAAGCTTTACTGCGGCAGCCGGATTGACAATGCCCCAGCCCTGACGATCTACCTCGACACCAGGAAGACGTTTCGCCGTATCGATCAGAATGCGTTTTATTCTTTGCGGCGTCAGATTCGGATTCGCCTCCAGCATTTGAGCAATTACGGAAGAGACAATCGGGGCCGCAAAAGATGTCCCGTCAACGTGTTTGTAATTACCCGATATTACATTGTTGTTTCGCAATTTAACATCGACCATTTGCCTGATCAGGTACGCAGGCTGATCGATCATTGAGTCGAGCTCGGCATCGATTCCTGGGTGCTCTTTGAGAATGATCTTGACCTGGTTTTCTTCGGCGTTTCTAAGCTCGTCCAGCAACTCGGCTTCTTCTTGTGTTGGCGTACCCGGTAGGATCGGAGCGGCGAGCCAGATGCTCGGAGCTAGAATTTCAGGCTTCTGTAATCCGTCGATGGTCGGACCGTAACTCGATCGGTAAAGGCTATAGAATCTTCGATCGAGGCGATTCTTATCATCCAAACCGCCAACCGCAATTACAGAAGGCGAGCTGGCCGGAGGCAGAACCGGGTGATTCGGCTGATCTCCGGAGTTACCCGACGCCGCGACAACGACTACTCCTGCGCGAACCAGTTCTTCAGCCGCCTGGGATAGAGCGTCTGTTAAATAAGAAACTTCGCGGTCGCCTCCAGCAGAAATGTTTACGATCCGGATATTGAACTTGTCTTTGTTTTTCAGAACCCATCGAAGACCGCGCTCGATATCTTCATGTTTGATTCGACTCGCCTCACCGATTTTGATGAGAATCAATTCCGCATCCGAAGCTATTCCTTTATAGATCCCTTCAGAAAGATGCCCATTGCCCGCTGCGACGACGGAAGTCATCATTCCATGCCACGACGATACGCCTGGTGTTTTCAACTCTTTTATTCGCGCCTGCGGGTTCAGGATGTTGACGTATTTTTTGATCCGGGAAATTGGCTCGACCAAATCAGGATGCGCGTAAAAGCCCGAATCAAGGAATGCCATTGTTATTCCGCGTCCTGTCAGATCGGAAACGGCTCCGACTCGCAGCGGAGTCGGTAAAATCGACATTCCTTCGCTCAGGAATTTCGGATGATATTGTTCAAGCTTATTCCGTGCTTCAACGTATTTAGCCGCGCAGTCAATACAGATTCGCTGATCTGGCTTCCAGTTGGGCTCGTTTCCCTGGATTAAACGGGTGACAGTCTCGTCAAGATCGTGTCCCTTTACCAATTGGTCAGTTCCAACCTCGGAGTTGCACAAGGGACACTGAACAAGAGATTGTCTGTTTGCCACCAGATTTTGGGCCATCGTTCGTATTATGCCCTGCGAATCTTCCTTGCGATAAGGCTGGAAACCGATTTCTGACGATTGGTCTCAGGGTTGGTAACCACGCCCTCGCGATATACCAGAGTGACGAAATCACCGAAAGATTCCAGCAATTCACCTGGCAACAGCAGGAAATCGGGGTTTATATCGGGGTTGAATTTAAGGTGTTCTGTGTTCAATGTTTCAAATACGACTACGCCGCCAACACGCAGAGCCAGTTTTATGCTGTCGATAAGATCGCGTTGCAGATAATTACAGTTAACCACTACGTCGAAGGCACCCTTGGGCAAAGAATAGTCACTCAGATCGGCGACAATAGTCGTTATATCCAGACCGCGCTCAGCAGCTATTTCGTTGCAGGTGTTTACTGCAACCTCTGACGAATCGACTCCCGTGACTTCGAATCCGTGTTCTGCAAGGAAGACGGCGTTGCGTCCCTCGCCCATAGCGATATCTAATGCCTTCCCTTTTGGTAACAGGTCGATGTTGTCTGCCAGAAAATCAAAAGGCTTTAAACTGCGCGCCTCCGCTTTTGATTCGGTGTAATGCTCGTCCCAGTTCTTTCGGCTGACCATAGAACCCGATGCTCTGATTCCTTTACTTCAAATTGTTTTTCCTTTTGGCTTTGAGCCATTGGTCCTATAGGATAGTTAACACATGCGCTGAGGTTTTCGCAATGTCTTGGCGGCCGCGGGAAAACTGTTTGCGATTTCGAGTTTGCTCGACGAGAAATGGCAAGCCGACCTTTAGATGCGTTTCCGAACGTCAATCTGTAAACAGGATTCTGGCTAGGAATGCAGTCAGCAACCCATTCAGATTTTTTCCATTCCCGGTAAATCCGTATCGCATCAACCAAAATCCCGCTGACCAGAACAATACCGAACGCGGATATTAAACTTCCGACACTTACCCGAGCAAACGCGTCCTCAACGATTGTAACGCCGGGGCCGGCGCTGTAGGGCACTGAATTGTCTCTGCCGATTGTTGAGGCAAGCAGACAGTTGTAATCAACCCAAGTAAATACATATCCGGCCAGGTTCAGCAGATAAGCGATCCCTATTACCGTCAGCGGCTCAAAGCTATTTCTCAGTTTACGAATCTGCCGCAGTTTCGGCCGTAGCATTGCACAAGCTAAGACGCTGGATAACATTAGAAGACTTGCTGCTTGTAACATCAACGGCATGTCCGAATATAAAGCTGCGATAAAATCCAGCGGATGCTCTACCAATTCTCTGATTGCGTGTGGCGCTACTGCTTTGAGATTCTCGAGATTTCCGGTTCCTATAAAGTCCGTAGTTGAAGGCAAATTATAAAGATCCTCTGCGTTCGCCCGCCTTACCAGGCTGTCGTGTTTTACACAGACTTCATACGTTTGTAATGAGAATCCTGCGTAAAGACAGCCTCCCAGGGCAAAAAACGAGGATATATAGAGTACTGCTAAAAATCTCATATATCCGTCCAATTTGTTCGGGGAATCGAATAGCGGGGAATGGAGCCAAGTCCATTAACTGCAATCGCCTTGCCGCTGTTAGCCAGGCAGGCTCTTAACGCCTCATCTATCATCGGTCAAAGCCGCAAGCTGTGACAGCAGTTGGACACAAAGAACGGGTCTGACACCTGGGTGTCACGGTTTTATTCGTAGTAGATAAAGCACTTATGCTGCTGTGACAGGCGTGACAGCAGTTGGCCAAACTCGCCCTCCAACGCGAAAAACGTACCGACCGATCTTCATTACTGTTTGGAACTAAACGTTCGCGTGGCCTATTGAGTCGCTGAAGCGTAATTTCTTAAGTTGGCCAGCAGATTATGTGCGGTTCATATAGCTTTAACAGAGGTATGCGCGACAAGAGTCTGATTAGATACCAAAAGCTCAGCAGCCAAACGACAAGGCTGCCAATCATCGAGAAAATATTCGTTAATTCTCAATCCCTGAAAGTTAAGTGCAGCGAAGGCATCTGAAAACCGTAACGAAAGAGAATGAAAACCTCTCCCGTGACTGTCTGAATATCAAACGATTGATGCCCGCCTGTAGAAACGGCCGCCTCGCATTAACGAGGCGGCCGCTGATAGTCTGATTAAAATAAAGTACCGTTACCGTCTGGAACGATCTGCAGCAGGCCTCGCCGTAGTCGCACCGGGCCTCTGCTGCTGACCCGGCGGTGGCGTCGGTGCCGGCATTTGATCTTTGCTGAATCGCGGCAGCATTTCATCGCGCATTGCCAGTTGATAAACGGCCGCGGCGATTTCGACGGCGGATTTCTTGACGTCGTCTTCAATGATGTGTTCGTAGGAATCCAGGCTGGTGTGCCAGGTATATTGGTTGTACTCGATCGGATCCTGGTTCATTCCGATGCCAGGAAGCCCTGCTTCATTGAATGATGTTGAATCCGTACCGCCAGATCGACGAGAATTCGTCGGCAGAGCTCCCTCTAATCCAAGATCCTCAAACGGGGCGAATGCCGCGCGGACTATAGAAGCCGCTTCGGGAGGTCCGAATACGCTTGCGCCGCGAGCGCGCCCTGTTCCGTCATCGATATTGAAATAACCGTCAAACTTGAAGAATTCAGGCTTTGGATTTTCAGCGGTCCCGAAATGCTGCGCCACATAAGCCTTAGAGCCCAGCAGTCCCTCTTCTTCGCCGCTCCAAAGAGCAACTCGGATCGTGCGGCGCGGTTTTACGCCAATAGCTTTCAATATGCGGGCAGCTTCCATCATAACGGCGCAGCCAATGGCGTTGTCCGTTGCGCCAGTCGATGAATGCCACGAATCCAGATGGCCGCCCAGCATTACAACTTCATCTTTCTTGTCGGTGCCCGGAATTTCGGCAATTGTGTTGTATACGGTGGTTCCTTCGGGGTAGATGTGGTTGACTATGTTGAACTCCATAGTGACGGGTGTTCCGTCTGCGAGAATTCTGACAATGCGGCCGTAATCTTCATGGCGCATCACAACGGTCGGCACGATCTTGTTCGGATCGTAAGTGCGATTATTGAACGCTCGGATTTGACCGTGATCGACGGTCGCTAGAGTTTCGACTGTGTCCATCACCCGGACCGCAGCGCCGTTGGCAAGCAAAAATGCATCGACCTGTTCGCCCATTTGCCGGGCTGTTAATTTCGTCGGGTCGGGCGCTTGCTGTTGACCGCGACGATTCCCGCCAAAGCCGCCCTGACCTGCATTCGGATTGTCCGGATTGTAACGCTGCTTCACCGCATTATCGTCCTGACGACGCGGAGAGGGATTCAAATTTATCTTCACATCTACATACTTGCCGACAAAAACGACTCTACCTTTCACCTTTGCTGCGACTGAATTGAGGTATGCCGTAAATTCATCCTGAGTTGGTCTTTCGGGAAGTATCATATTGTACGATTCCGCCCTGACTGCGCCGTTGGTGCTCGGCGACCATGCCAAAGCTCTGACTTCAACTGCGGTTTTGACCGGGGAGATAATATGCGCAGTCAGATACTCGTTGGTCCAACCGACATGACCAAAATTCCACGGCTCGAGATGACCGTTTTCAAAGCCCCAGCTTGTCATCTCTTTGATAGCCCATTCGCCCGCGGCTTTCAGGTTAGGCGAGCCAGTCAGGCGTGGACCATAGACATCGGTGAGATAATGCATCGTGTGCATTATGTGCGAATGTTCCATGCCTTCCGCGCGAATTTTTGAATTAATCTCGTCGGTATCAGGAAGATTTTTAACTTGTTGAACCTGCCCAACAATACTGAAAGGCATCAGTATTGAAAAACACAATATGGATAAGCCAAGGGCTTTTAACATCGGATTTTCTCCAATCTGAAGATGTTCAGGAATGAATTGCAAAAAGACTCTGCATTGCTATTACTGCTCAAACCCGTTTGCGGTTACCGCTTTTCACCTGGGAGTGCAAGTATCTTGCCTACAGGCCCAACAAGGTGGATCGTCCTTAGAAAGATGCGTCGTTAACCCAGCATTTGCAGGCAAGAAGCCTGCGCTCCAAGGTTACACCGGTGATTTTTCAGGCGTCGCAGCCGGGGAAAAGTTGTACGTCCGCTCTAGCTCTGTCCGCAAAAAGTCAAACGCTTCGTGCGGTGTATCCGAAAAATGAATCAAGTTCAAATCTGCCGCGCTGATAGTGCCCCATCGCACCATTGCGTCGAAATCCAGAACTTCTTTCCAGTAATCCGTTCCATACATAACGACCGGTACAGGTTTGTGAAGTTTGTGCGTTTGTAACAGCGTCAACAGTTCGAATAATTCATCCAGAGTGCCGAAACCGCCCGGAAATATTACCAGCGCTTTTGCCAGATAGACAAACCAGAATTTGCGCATGAAGAAGTAGTGAAACTCAAACGACAATTCGCGAGAGATATAGTGATTTGCAAATTGCTCCTGCGGAATGCCTATTCCGAGTCCAATCGATTTGCCGCGAGCCATCGCTGCTCCGCGATTTGCGGCTTCCATAATTCCTGGTCCACCGCCAGAGCAGATTATGAAATGGCGCTGTTTTTCACCTTTGACACTTCGGGTCAATCCTTTTGACCATTCGGTTAATAGCCGAGCGAGTTCTACGGCGTCTTCGTAATAACGCGACATCAATAGATTGCGCTCTGCTATTGAAACCTGCATTTCCAGATCGTTGGTCTGGCCATCTTCTTCAATCTGGCGAGCGTGACGCAGATCCTCTTCGGCAACGTCGCGCGGCTTTACTCTAGCCGATCCGAAAAAGACGATTGTGTCTTCAACCCGGAAGTGTCGAAATCGCGAAGCCGGTTCCAAATACTCGGCAAGAATTCGAATCAGGCGTCCGTCTCTGCTGTTTAGGAATTCGGAGTTGTTGTAGGCTTTGAGAGGCTTAAAATAGTTCTCGTCTGGCATCCCAATATATCCCCTTCTTCAGTCGGGAGAGCTGCCCGGAATTGTCACAAGGGCAGCCTGAAACCGCAACACTATAGCAAGTTTCGCTACCAGTGACGAGTGTCAAGTGATTGAAACTATTATAAGAGAAAGAGATGCGGTAAAAGACATGCCGTCTTTTGGGCGACAGAACATTGGAAAAGGAGCCCGAACAATTAATATCGTGTTTCGCAGTCGGATTTAGGCAGGCTTGACTGGTCCACCCACTCCGCCTCCGCCAGCTCGAAATATTAATCTCATATAACTACCCTCAACAGTTTTATAATACTCGATCTTTTAGATGTCAAGATACAGCCGCATGGTTGGGTGGAGACCAGTAAATGCAGTATCTAAAACCAATTAGAGGTTCTGCTACCCGGAATATATAGCTATATCCATTCTGGGAAAAACCGGTCTTAACTCTTCCCAACTCCACATTATGCAAAGTGTCACTGTCGCCGTAAAAAACTCCAGGGTACGCTTTCACCGAATAACCGTCGGGAAAAGATACCTTTAGGATCAGTGCCTTTGACGGCAGCTCCGGTTCGAGCGTTATATATTCGTACGGGAACCCCGGATCATTATAGACTTCGTCAAACTCTGCCTTTGACATTACGATCATCCGCTCGAGCTTGGTAAAAGTCGAATATGACAAATCGCCGTCATCGTAAGTCAACTGTCCCGCGATTATAATTTTGTAATCGCAATAATCCTTTCCCGATCCCACAATCTTGATATCCACATCTTTAGCTGTCGTGTCGTTACCGAATTTTGCCTCCATCAATTTTGGTTTCTCGGCTATTTTTCCGCGACCTGCGACCCAAACACGCCCGGGCAGATATGAAAATGGTGATCCCGCCGAAACCTGAACGCGATTACAGCGACGCGTGACATTACCATCCCCGGATTTGTTTTGGATCTCCGCGATCATTTCAAGCGATTCAGAGCGTATTCCATACCGTTGAATCAACTGTTCGCCGACTGATTGAAGGGTTTCTCTTGTGACCGCCTCGTTTGCTTTTGTCGCTTCTTTTACAGCCTGGTCAATGGCTTTTCTCTGGTTTAATTCCGAATCAGCTTTTTGCCGGAGCGCCTCGTCCTTCTCTTTGATCGCTTGATCTCTTTGTTTGAGCGCCTCAGCCGTTGCGCGCGCATTTTGTTTCGCCTCCTGCGCTCCTTCAAAGAAAGCAAGCACGACTACAATTAGTAGAATCCCAAGCCCGCCAGCGAGTATAACGATCCTCTCAGTCTTGTCGCTGCTGTGATATAACTCCGCCAGCAAGAGGGCTTCTACGACCAGAACGACCAGCGCGGTCAGCTTAAGTCGATTGCTTACACCGTCGAGAATTTTCCTTATTCCGTCGGCGCTATGTCTTTGGACGACAGCCTGCTCACTGTTAACTGAACCAGTATCTTCTTTTTTCTTTTTCGATTTTGCACCTGACTGACTGCTCATGAGAGATCCTTTAAAGACTTCCTATGCGGTGATGTGCGTCTGGGACAGAACTAACCGGGGTTGTTATTAATTAATAGTAAATGATGACTAACCTGAATAGAGTATCACGACAGGTTTCAAGGTAACAAGCGAAAACCCTTTATAACCCCGATACGGCTACAGAAAATTAGGCGTGTCAGGAGGAAATGGCGCAGACCAGAAAGGTATGCGCCAACCATTAAATTAACCGCAGAGAACAGAACCGCCGTTCACGTTCAGAATCTCGCCCGTAATGTGGCGCGCAAGATCAGACGCAAGGAATAGTATCGGTCCTGCTATGTCGTCGGCTGTTGCCACCCGGCGCAGCGGGATCAGATCGAGAATTGGCTTTATATCCACATCGTTCCTGAGCGCTCGGGCCGCCATATCCGTGTCAACCCAACCCGGAGCCACGCAGTTGACGCGAATGCCGCGCGGACCCAGTTCGCTCGATAATGCTTTGGTGAAACTGATTATGCCACCTTTGGATGCGGCATAGTGTGAGTGAAATGCTTCGCCTCGTTGACCGGCAGTCGACGAAACAGTAACGATGTTGCCAGAGCCCTGCTCCAGCAATACTGGAATCGCCGCTCGACAAGTGTTGAATATACTTTTCAAATTCTGGTCGATTGTTCGGTCCCAATCGGCTTCGGTCATCTTGTCGATTGCGGCTTCTTCCCAGATACCGGCATTACCGACCAGAACATCGACTTTGCCAAAATGGCTGAGCGTTGCCTGAACCAAAAATTCCGCGGCATCGAATTTGGAAACATCGGCCCTTACCGCAAGCGCAGGGCGACCTATTGATTGAATCTGTTTGACGATAGAATAGGCTGCGGACTCGCTGTTCAGATAGTTGACCACCACTGAGGCCCCGGCTTCAGCGAATCGTAAGGCCGCGGCCGCGCCGATTCCGCGCGACGCGCCTGTAATAACGACAATCTTGTCCTTAAAACTAATCATGATTATTCTCCCAAAATATCTTCATCAAATCCCTTGTCTTAATCGTGGAAATTGATGCAGCGCGTCTCGATTGCGCGTGTTGTAAACCAGCAAGATTGTCGGTTAGGCGGCGCAATCGAGACGAATGCGCCACATTTAACCTCCCGCAATCGCCAGAATGATCGAGACTTCGCTATCGGCTTTGAGCGGTGTTTCAAGACGATTCAGAAACCGCACATCTTCGCCGTCAACATAAATATTAATAAACCGGCGTAGCTGATCTCCGTCTTCACAAATACGGTCTTTAATTCCAGGATAACGATTGTTTAACTCTTCGATTGCGCCTTTGACGTTCGTCGCGCTGAGTTGAATTGATTCCAATCCATTCGTATGTTTGCGCAATGGTGTCGGCAGCAAAATAGTTTGTGACATTTTCTTTCCTCCATTTAACTTGCAAGCGCGGCTGCCTGTTCACGCCAGTCGCGTTCATCTAATAATTCCTCAAATGCTGAAAGCTTTGGCTCGATTACGTTAAATAAAGTCAGATCCAAAGCTTCCGTAGTTTTCAATCCGTTTCCAGTGATCGCGATTACGACAGGCTCGTCTTTCGGTAATCGCTTCTGTTCCGCGAGCTTCTTCGTTACAGCCACGGTGACGCCGCCTGCTGTTTCGGCAAAGATACCTTCGGTTGAAGCGAGAAGATTTATTCCCTCAATGATCTCTTCATCAGTCGCATCATCAGCCCACCCGCCTGTCTTCAGGATTGTGCGAGCTGCGAAATAGCCATCGGCAGGATCTCCTATCGCTAATGACTTCGCGATAGTGTTCGGTTTGACGGGAATTAGATCCGTGCTCTTGCGTTTTACGGCAGCCGCAATCGGATTGCAGCCTTCGGCCTGTGCGCCGAATACCTGTGTTTTAACATCGTCTTCAAGCAACCCCAACTGCTCAAGCTCTTTGAATCCTTTGTACGATTTCGTTATCAACGAACCGCCCGCCATTGGAACAACGATAGCCGCAGGAGCGCGCCAGCCAAGGGCTTCGGCGATCTCGTAGCCAAAGGTCTTTGAGCCCTCTCCATAGAAATGTCGCAGGTTAACGTTAACAAGACCCCAGTTGTAGCGACCTGAAATCTCAGAACAGAGTCGGTTCACGTCGTCATAAGTGCCGTTGACGCCGATAAGTCGAGTGCCATAGACAAGCGTTCCGATGACTTTCGTTTGTTCGAGATTCGCGGGAATCAAAACGAACGAAGTCAACCCCGCCGCCGAAGCATTTGCGGCCACGGAATTCGCCAGATTACCGGTCGAAGCACAACCGACAATTTCCAGTCCAAATTCGCGAGCTTTTGACAGAGCTACCGCAACCACGCGATCTTTGAATGAAAGCGTCGGGAAATTAACTGCGTCGTTCTTGATGTAGAGTTGATTAAGACCGAGAGCGCGCCCAAGACGACCTGCTTTGACCAGCGGTGTGCCTCCTGTGTGAAGACCAACGGTCGGCTCGCCATCAATAGGCAGCAACTCTCGATAACGCCACAATGTTTTAGGTCGGGATTGGATCAAATCGTGCGTGAGCGCTCCGGCTATCGCCTCGTAATCGTAATCGACTTCGAGCGGGCCAAAGCATTCATCGCAGAAAGCGCGAAGCTGTTTAGGAAAACGCGTACCGCATTCGCGGCAGCGCAGGCCAGTTACATAACCCATTCGATACCTCCAAAAAAATGGCCGACAGCCGCGAGCGTTTTTGCTGCAAAAAGCAAAAGCCTCGCCAAAACGCGAGGCAATGGAAGGATTACTTCCGGCTCGGCTGTTTAGGCAGTTTTTAACGTGGAGCAATTCGCCATTAAATCGCCACGATCAATTTCAGTCGCGAAGAATAAGACCAGTTCCGTCCGATTGTCAAGAACAAAATGTAAAATCAATATCGAACAGTCAAGGAGAACTAGCTGGCGAATGCGTAACCGATTTGAAAGTTGCTCTTAACCTGACAAGTCAATCGACTTGCGCGGACTGAAGTCCACGCCACGATTTCAATATTCGTGTGCGGTGATATGATGGTGAGCATGAAGACTGCGGATGTGATCATAATCGGTGGCGGATTGATTGGTTGCGCTATTGCGCGAAGTCTGGCGAAAGAGAACTTGAGTGTCATGGTTCTGGATAAACAACAACCGGGTCTCGAAGCATCGCGAGCCGCGGCCGGGATGCTTTCGCCTCAATCGGAAACTGATTCTCCCGATCAATTTTTTCGTCTCTGTATGGCAAGCCGCGATCTTTATTCCGATTTTGCCGCGGCCATCTCTGAAGAGAGCGGTGTCGATGTCGAGTATCGCACCGACGGAACTGTTGTCCTGGCGTTCAATGAAGATCAGGCGCAAGTGCTGGTTGGCCGTGCCGCCTGGCAACAGGCAGAAGGCTTAAATGTCGAAGTCTTATCCGCCGAAGATGCTTGTGTAATGTCGCCGGCAATAACGCCCGAGATTCAGTCAGCTTTGTTTGTACCTGATGATCATCAAATCAATAATAGAAAACTGACCAGCGCTGTTACGATTGCCGCTGCACGGGCAGGAGCCGAAATCCGCACGGGACATCCGGTTGATCAGATCCTGAGCAAAGGCAATCGAGCAACAGGTCTGCGCGTTAACGGCCAGCAGATCGAGTGCGGAACCATCATCAACGCGGCCGGTTGCTGGGCTGGATTAATTGAATCGGTGATTCGTCCCTCAACAATTCCGGTCAGAGGGCAGATGATTGCCTTGAGATCTTCGTCTCCAATAGTTGATCACGTCATTCACACACCCGGCTGTTACATTGTGCCGCGACTGGATGGTCGCATCATTATTGGAAGTACGACCGAACATGCGGGATTCGATAAGAGCAATACGGCCGCCGGGGTAACCGGATTATTGTCCGCGGCGGTTGAGGCGGTACCTGATTTCGCCCAGTTGCCCATAGACGAAATGTGGGCCGGCTTGCGGCCTGGAACTCTTGACGGATTGCCTTTACTTGGCCGCGCGGAGTCATCAGGTGTTGAAAACCTGATATTCGCGACGGGACACTACAAAAACGGAATCCTGCTAACGCCAATCACGGCTCTGTTAATAACAGAAATGATTATGGGCGGAAATATTCCGCCCACACATCAGAAATGGCTAAGGGAATTCAGACCAGACCGATTCACCGCATCCACGGCAGATTCATTAGTCGGGACTCGTTAGCGATAGCTTCGGTAAGCAATGCAGTGCTATAAAACTTCGCTGGGTTGTCGAAACGAAGACGCTTCGATTCCGTACCGCTTTAACTTCATATTCAACGTCGTGTTCTTCACGCCGAGAAGACTAGCAGCCCGTACCTGACAACCTTGGGTCCGACGAAGCGCTGAGGTGATCAGATTGCGCTCGAATTGCTCAACGCGGTCGCTGAGCGCAGGACCACCTTCGCTGGCGTCTGCGACATTCTGATCGTCGAAAATGCCTCGGCTCAGTGCCCGTCGCAACAGCCGGTTTTCACGTTCCATGCGGCTGACCTGACTCAGGTACTGAACAGAAAGAAGCAGCATGTCGGTACGTAACGGATCGACAATGGCCAATTCCTTTGTGAAAGAGGCTGGAATGCTCCGCTGACCCCAATCAAGCATCAGGATTCGAATGTTCTTCATCAGGTCGGCAAGATTGCTGGTGTGCTCGATCGTGTCGATGTCCGCCAGCAGCAAATCATGAAGTCCGTTTGAAGAGAGCTCGATCGATTCAATCTGAGCAATAGTAGTTTCGTAACCTTCGCGCTGGAGGACTGCCTCCAGTAAAGTTCGAAGATAGCGGTCGGATATTGAAATCAGCAGTCGCCCCTTGCTGGCCGGGGCAAAACCAGTCCTGGGTTGACTGGACAGCCAGGCGTCACTGGTAATCTGTAATGCCATATCAAAAAATCCCTTTCTCCCATTTAATGAATCGGCCATATTTTATTCTCTCGCAGTCATTCGTACCCTGTTTATAGGAACACCGGCAGGCCAATCATTTCCTTGTTTATAGCGGCATCCGTTTTACGCTATTGTGAACCCACTCCAGACTGTCTCGGTCAGTTCGTGAATATATAAACGATTCCGTTTCACCTTTGGTTGTAAAAAAATGTATTACTTGCTAATAACCCCTCGTTTTTTGTGAAAAGTCCCACGAACTTCGAAAAGATGTTCGATTTTTTCAGGCTTTCCTCATAAACATGAACCATAACAGCCATAGTTGAAACCGGTTTAAACTTTCGTAAACATTTTCTAAAATTCGAAGGTACCACTCTGAAAACGCATCACCCTGTCAGTTCAAGATAATTGATAAAACCGTGAAGATACAACTTCGTGATAGGCTCTCTGATGCAGTTCCTCCCTATTTCATCGAAGATACATCCAAGTTCCGTGCCATGCGAAAGCAAACGCAAACTATTGGATATAAATGGCTTATTTTGCACCACGCTATTTGGCTGAATTATGCGGTGCCCGCTTGTGGGAAGTAATCATCCCATTAACGAGAAGTTTTCAATTGCAATACGATCATATTTCAGTTTGAAACATGAGGCCCCGGGTAGCGGTTATTGAATGTCAACATTGACACTGTCACCGCCGCTATAATAGTATTTTCCGTTTCGCGTGACGCCTGGCCTGATTTTCGAAATGCCTCTGCGCATCACGAGGGGTTTTAAGGCGGAATACGTTATGGATGCCTATATACCCATTTTGATGATCTTCATAATGGCCGCGGGGCTGGCGGTTACATTAGTTATCGTATCTCGCCTGGCAGGAAAGAATCGTCCCACTGACGTTAAGTTGATGCCGTACGAATGCGGACAGAATCCCATCGGAAATGCCCGAGAACGATTTAGCGTTAAGTTTTACCTGCTGGCAATGATCTTCCTGCTGTTCGATATTGAAGCAATCTATCTGGTGCCGTGGGCGGTTGTTTATAACGATCTGGTAAAGAGTACTGACTGGGTAATTGCATATTTCGAAATGATGATTTTCGTTCTGATCCTGTTCGTCGGTTATCTGTACATCTGGCGAAAGGGTGTTCTGGACTGGAATAAGAAGTCTTCTGATAAGAATTGATTTTGATTTTCGCTTTAAATGGCGATTAGTTTGAAAAACAGATGGTGGCATCCCGCGTGGATGCCAATTTTTGTGTCGCAGGAAAAAATCCATGCACGGTCGTTGATTGTGTGATAGGTTTATCAGTTTTCGAAACGTGCGAGCGGCCGTTTTAACCGTGTTTTCGCCTGACATTTTGTTGCGGCAAGAAGCCAAAATTGAGACGTTGTTGCTGACATTTTAATGATTGATACTCTTCAACAGTGGCTCAGTAATCCTTTCATCTTTGCGATCGTAAAGATTGCCATCGTTTTCGGCGTCGTCCTGACTGCCGTCGCATACATGTCGCTGGCAGAGCGCAAGGTTCTGGGCTGGATGCAAATGCGTCCGGGTCCGAATCGCGTGGGACCGTGGGGTTTTCTTCAACCGGCGGCTGACGGACTGAAGTTTATCCTGAAGGAAGACATCGTTCCTTCGATGGTGAATAAGTTCGCTTACATCCTGGCGCCGATGGTCGCGATCGTTCCCGCGTTAATGGCCTTTGCTGTAATACCGTTCGGCCCTACAGTCCGGGGGATCGATCTGCACATCACCGCCTTAAACGTTGGATTGCTGTATCTGTTCGCGATTACCAGCGTCAGCGTCTACGGTATCGTTCTGGCAGGCTGGTCTTCGAACAGCAAGTATCCATTGATCGGCGGGCTTCGCTCTTCCGCGCAAATGGTCAGTTATGAGCTGGCGCTGAGCCTGTCCATTATCGGCGTCCTGCTCCAGGCAAACACGTTAGATTTGTCTGAGATTGTCAGAATGCAGAGCGGCTGGCATTGGTACATATGGTGGTACCAGCCAATAGGCTTTGTGATTTTCTTTATCGCTTCGCTGGCGGAGACTAATCGAATTCCCTTCGATTTGCCCGAAGCTGAAACAGAACTTGTCGGCGGTTTCCACACTGAATACAGCTCAATGAAGTTCGCCATGTTTTTCATGGCGGAATACGCCAACCTGGTTACGGCAGCGGCGCTTGCGACGACACTATTCTTTGGCGGGTGGAATGGACCTTTCGTAGACAAGTTCCCGATATTAGGGCTTTTCTATTTCGTGATTAAGGTCGGCATTTTCCTTTTTATTCATATCTGGGTTCGCGCGACATTGCCGCGCTATCGCTACGATCAGTTAATGAATTTTGGCTGGAAGGTTTTGTTGCCGCTGGCGCTGGTAAATCTGGTGCTGTCAGCAACTATTCGTACGGTTCAGTTAGTTTATTACGGCGGGTGAAGCCTTCGCGAAGTTTGGTTAAAGATAAGGATGTTGCAAGTAATCTTCATCGTGTTTGCTCTCGCCGCGGTTGCAGGCGCGGTCAGCGTTGTATTGCAGCGCAGACCGCTCTACAGCGTTCTATCGCTGGTCGTAACTTTGATTTCACTCGCGGCAGTCTACGTCACGTTGCAGGCGCAATTTATAGCGGCGATTCAGGTGATCGTTTATGCCGGCGCGATTATGGTTTTGTTCGTTTTTGTCATCATGCTTCTAAATATCAAGGAAGAGATGGCTCCGGATCGACATCGCCTGCTTCGCTATCTGGCCATACCGGTGGCAATTGTTCTGATTGGCGAGATCGTAGCGGTAATAAGAGGACTGAGCAGCAACAGCAGCTTACGCACTATCGACACGACTGCGGTTGCGGTCGGAGATACGAATTCAATCGGAATGGCTATGTTTAAAGCCTATATGCTCCCATTTGAGATTACATCGATTTTGATTCTGATGGCTCTTGTCGGAGCTGTTGTGCTGGCGCGGCGCGAGCGCAAGTAGATCGTCGGTTTATTAAAGAGGAGAAATAGAATGCCTTCGGCAATTCCTCCAACCTGGTTTTTGGCACTGAGTGCAGTGCTTTTCACGATCGGCGTCGTTGGCGTAATCGTCAAACGCAATGTTATCTCGATCTTTCTGTGCATAGAGCTGATGCTCAACGCAGTGAATCTGTCTTTCGTGACGTTTGCCCGGGTTTTTAACGATGTCAACGGTCAGTTGTTCGTCTTCATTGTCATGACCGTAGCCGCAGCCGAGGCCGCCGTGGGACTGGCAATTATTATCGCGGTCTTTCGCAATCGAGAGACTCTCAACGTCGACGAAGCGGACTTACTCAAACTGTGAGCATTAAGAAATGTTTTTGAACTATAGAGACGCAGAGACACAGAGACAGCATTTGAAACTCTGTCTCTCTGCGTCTCTCTGGTGAATTTGTATTTAAAATGCCGACACATAGTTCATTACTGGCCTACATCGTACTGGTGCCACTGCTTGGAGCAGCAATAATCGGTCTGTTTGGAAAACGCTGGAGCGAGCGCCTGATAGGCACAGTCGCTTGCGGCACGATCGGAATTTCCACCATCCTCGCGTTCATCGCGTTCTTTGGACAGTTGCTTCCTCTCAGCGGACAAGCGGGACAACCTCGTTTGCTGACTCAATATTTGTTTACGTGGATAAAGGTTGGTACTTTCCAGGCTGACTTCGCCTATATGCTGGATCCGTTGTCCGGCATTATGGTCGTCTTTGTAACGTTTGTCGCCTTCTGGATTCACGTTTTCGCAACAGGTTATATGCACGGCGAAGATGGCTATTATCGATTCTTCGCTTACCTGAACCTGTTCATGTTCTCGATGCTGACGCTGGTCCTTGGCGACAATCTGCTGATGTTGTTTGTGGGGTGGGAAGGCGTCGGTCTCTGTTCTTACCTGCTGATTGGCTATTACTACCTGAAAAACTTCGCGGGCGATGCCGCAAAGAAAGCATTCGTCGTAAATCGAATCGGCGACGTTGGGTTTGGTTTGGGAATAATGCTGGTGTTCAAGCTATTTGGCAGCATCAGCTTTAATCCGGCATCGGCAACTGGAAGCTTCCTGACAAAAGTAGCTGCATTGCCGGTTGACTCATTCAGCTTCGGACTATTCTTCGCGGGCGGAGTAACCTGCATAGCGTTCCTTTTGTTTATCGGCGCTGCCGGCAAGAGCGCGCAGATTCCTTTATTTGTCTGGCTGCCGGATGCGATGGCAGGCCCGACTCCTGTATCAGCATTGATCCACGCCGCTACGATGGTGACCGCCGGTGTGTATATGGTCACGCGTACGAGTCAGATATATGCAAAAGCGCCCGCCGCGATGTTCCTGGTCGCTTTTATTGGCGCCCTGACTGCTCTGTTCGCAGCCACAATCGGCATCGCGCAGTGGGACATCAAGAAGGTTCTGGCGTATTCGACCATATCGCAGCTCGGTTATATGTTTTTGGCATGTGGTGTCGGAGCGTGGACGCTGGGAATCTTTCACGTCTTTACCCACGCGTTTTTCAAAGCGCAACTGTTCCTGGGATCGGGCTCTGTCATCAACGGAATGCACCACGAGCAGGATATGCGCAAGATGGGCAATTTGAGGAAATATATGCCCATCACCTGGATCACGATGATCGCCAGTTGGCTGGCGATTGCGGGCGTACCTCCATTTTCGGGATTCTTTTCCAAAGACGGAATTCTTTTTAGCGCGCTCAATACCAAAGCGCTGCCCGAACCGTGGGGCAAAGTTCTGTGGGCAATCGGTGTTTTCACTGCATTGCTGACCGCAGTCTATATGACGCGCCTGATGGTCATGACCTTCTGGGGAGACGAAAGATTCCGCAACCATCACGATGATCATAAACAAGCTGAACCGCATGCCGGACAGGTGGAAGGTGCGCGCGAAGACGCCCACGCTGTGACGCACGCGGTTACACCACACGAATCTCCGTGGTCGATGACATTGCCGCTGATAATCCTGGCAATCGGAGCAGTCTTTGCGGGATTCGTCGGAGTACCAAAAGCATTTCACGGTGCCGATCATTTCGAACAGTTTTTATCTCCTGTAGTCGCAAAAGCACCGGTATATGGCTCGAGTTCAAGTATTGGTGTCGAGCCATCGCGCAATGCAACAGCCACCGACCAGGGCGTTGAAAGCGCAGCCGAGGCAGAAGCTAATAGTGGACAGGAATTAACGCTGGCGCTGGTTTCAGCCGCTATTGCCCTCCTCGGTATCGTCATGGGCTGGGTTTGGTTCAATCGCAAGCCGCTGTGGCAGCCGCCGAGCATTCTTGAAAACAAATATTACGTCGACGAAATCTACGACGCTACCGTCGTCAATCCAATCAAGGCCGGATCGACTTTTATATTGTGGCGGTTTATCGACGTAACAATTATCGACGGAATGGTCAATCAACTAGGCGAAGTCGTGCGCGATATGGGCAGCACGCTGCGAACGATTCAGACCGGCGCGGCACGAACATACGCGGCAGTTATCGGAATCGCCGGGCTGGTTGTGATCGGATATTTCGGTTATTCATTTATCCAGATGATGTTCAGTAAATAAACAAAGCGTTATATGAATTTTCTGAGAGAGAATTTGCTTACGATCCTGATCTTCCTGCCGGTCGCTGCAGTGGGACTAATGCTTCTGCACGAGTCCTTTTGGGGGAAGAACGACGAAACGCAAAAAAAGCTCGCGCTCGGGTTTACTTTGCTGAACTTTGTCCTTTCGTTGGTGCTTATTGCAGGCTTTAAAAGCGACACCACCGAACTGCAGTTCGTTCAAAACGTGCCGTGGATTAAAAGTCTCGGAATAAATTATCACGTAGGCGTTGACGGGATTTCGGTCTGGCTGGTTATTCTGACCACGATCCTGTTTCCCATAGCGATTCTCGGCAGTTGGAATTCGATCCATAAAAGGATGCGCGAATTCCTGTTCTTTATGCTGCTGCTGGAATCGGGGGTGATCGGCGTCTTCGTATCATTCGACCTTTTCCTGTTTTATGTGTTCTGGGAAGTGATGCTGATCCCGATGTACTTCCTGATCGGAGTATGGGGTGGCGAGCGACGAATCTACGCGGCGGTAAAGTTTGTTCTCTATACAATGGTTGGCTCGCTGTTGATGCTGGCAGGAATCATCGCGCTCTATTCCATTGTCGGGCAAAACACGTTCGATATGGAAGTAATCACTACCGCCGTCAGAAGCGGACAACTGCAAAACCTGGACGTTAACACTCAGCGGTGGTTGTTTGGCGCGTTTGCCCTTGCTTTCTTTATCAAAGTCCCGCTCTTTCCATTCCACACCTGGCTGCCTGATGCGCACGTCGAGGCTCCGACAGCTGGCTCGGTAATTCTGGCCGGCGTGCTGTTGAAAATGGGAACATACGGTCTGATCCGATTTAACCTGTCGATGTTTCCGGCAGCTTCGCACCATTACGCGTGGATCATCGAGATTCTTGCTGTCATCGGGATCATCTACGGAGCGCTGGTCGCAATGGTGCAGCCTGATTTGAAGAAACTTATCGCGTACTCTTCGGTCAGCCATCTTGGTTTTGTTGTTCTGGGAATTTTTGCTTTTACTGATCAGGGCATTCAGGGCGCCGTTTACCAGATGCTCAACCACGGAGTATCCACCGGCGCGCTGTTCCTGCTGGTCGGCGTGATTTATGATCGCCGCCACACCAGATTAATATCAGAGTTCGGCGGTCTGGCGACGCCGATGCCGGTTTATGCCGCGTTCTTTTTGTGGGTTACGTTTTCATCGATCGGACTGCCGCTGCTGAATGGATTTGTCGGAGAGTTCCTGACCCTGCTGGGAACGTTTACATCGGTCAGCATTCCGCATCCATATCTTTATGGGACTTTCGCGACCACAGGAATCATCTGGTCGGCGTGTTATATGTTATGGATGTACCAGCGGGTCTTTATGGGCGAAAACAGCAACCCGAAAAATCAAACGCTGACGGATTTGAGTCTGAGAGAGAAATTCGTATTAACGCCTTTACTGGCGCTGACATTGTTTATGGGCGTATACCCGATGTATTTCCTGCGCCGAACTGAAGCCTCCGCGAAGGAAGTTCAGCAAACAGTGGTCAATGCGCCGACTGAAGGAATTGCGAGCGTATCGCCGACATTTAAGAAATAAATTATGCAGTCTGACAGCGGTGTTTCACTACTTTCAATAGGCCCGGAGTTGATCACGTCGCTCACCGGAATAGCGGTGATGGTCATCGATTCTGTTCTTGGCCGCAACGAGCCAAAGAGCCGAATCACGGGATTCACGGCACTGTGGGGAACTATAGCTGCAATTGTCTCGGTCATAACCCTGTGGGATCGGAATCTCGCACCGTCCTTCAACAACATGATCAAGACCAGCCAGTTCAGGTTCTCGTTTGATCTGGTGTTTCTCGTGGTGGCCGGGCTTACGGTTTTGGTTGCGATTTATTGGACTCAGGACGAAGATTTGCCCAGTGGTGAATTTTTTGCGCTGTTAATGTTCGCCACAACAGGGATGCTGCTGATGGCGGCCGCAAATGATCTTGTCATTATTTTCCTGGGACTGGAAACTGTTTCAATCACGACTTACGTGCTGGCGGGTTATCGACGTACGGACAGCAGGTCGAACGAAGCTTCGATGAAGTATTTCATCCTGGGTTCGTTCTCGACTGCGTTTCTGCTTTACGGAATTGCGCTGACGTATGGCGCGACAAAGACCACGAATCTTGCAGGAATTCAAAAGGCAATCCATGCCGCGGGAGGTCTCACATCCGAAGGACTTCTCTTTGTTGGCGCCGCGATGATGTTCATTGGATTCGCTTTTAAAGTCGCAACTGCGCCATTTCACGTGTGGACCCCTGATGTGTATGAAGGTGCGCCGAGTCCAGTGACCGGCTTTATGGCTTCCGGTCCGAAGGCAGCAGCATTCGCAGCGTTTCTGCTGGTATTTGCCGTGGCCTTTTACGATCCCGCTATTTCGGGAGCAAGGCCTGAAGACATCACAGTCGCGAACAACTTAACCGAACATTGGATCCGGGCAATGACCGTGGTTGCTGTTCTGACGATGACTCTCGGTAATGTTGTGGCAATGGTTCAGAACAACATAAAGCGAATGCTGGCGTATTCCTCGATAGCGCACGCGGGTTATGCGCTGGTGGGTTTCCTGGCGGGAGATTGGAAGTCGGTCGTCTTTTACATGATGTCGTACTCGATACTGACCATCGGGGCGTTTGCCGTCATCACATTGATTGCAAGAAAAGACGACAGACTGACATCTATTGACGATTATGCGGGGATAGGTTTTAAATCGCTGGGATTGTCGTTGACGTTCGCTCTGTTTATGGCGAGTCTTGCCGGTTTTCCACTGACTGCTGGATTTATGGGCAAATTCCTGGTCTTCAAGGCGGCCTGGGCGAAAGATAATCTGCACCCGGTTGTTATTGTTGCCGTTCTGAACAGCGCCGCATCGGTTTACTACTATCTGCGGCCGCTGGTTAAGATGTTTTTCAGCGAGTCGGAGCAGACCTACGAACCTGCGCGAATCCCTGTTCCGATTGTGGTGACTCTGGTAATCACGGTAGTCGGCACTCTTTATCTCGGAATAATTCCCGGGACAGTAGTTAATCTGTTGTCCGCCGCCAGGTGATTTTTGAGCCGCACATTATTTCTTTTTTTCCAGACGATCATTCCAGCGTAATGCGCGATAAGACCTCCGAGCACACAGAAACAACCGCCGAAATCGCGGAGCGCATAAAGTTACAGATTGGCTCGCAAGCGATACCTATTCTGTATCATCATTTGGTTTTATCAAATCGGTCGCGACAGTATCAGCTGGACGCAGAAAAGCGCGGCGGTGCCAGCGAGATTATGCATACGTTGCTGGGCATAGAACTGAAAATCGGGCGCCGTAGATTGATTTGTCCAGACCTGGCAACTGCAAGATATTTGACCGTCTTCGCTCGAATTGGCGTCGATTTAATAGCGATTCCCTATGATATTAGTCGGATTTCCAGAATCGCGGACGAATTTGAAAGCTCGTGGCACCGCACGATTCTGCTGATCGAGCATCTGACGGCAAACCGCACAGAGCGCATGCGAAACAAGGTTCGAAAAATGGTTTTGGATGATATTCGCAACGAAATTAAGAAACTCGGAGCAGGCAGTCGCGTACCCGCATTCAACCAAAGCACAAAGCAGAGGAAAGCGCGCAGATCCCTTTAACCCACTTCATAAGTCTGTCAGGGTTAACCGAGCCACTTACTGTTTTAGATCGTTAAAGAACCTCTGTCCGAGTCTCTCATTCCTCACCAATAGCGCAATTTTCAGTCAGATTGACCGACCACCGACGGCCATTGGAACCGCCCGAGTTGGACGCAAGCCTCGATAACACAGCATTTAAGCGAGATTTCAACAGCGGGAACCCGGTTTGAATGACTCTATCATAATTTAAGCAAGTGCCTGCGGTTATCAATAACAGGTAGGCCTTATTGTCTTAGAAATCTTGGGGAAAGGCGGTGATTCTATAGATGCATAATTTGCGATTTACGGAATGACCTCTCAAAACCCGTAAATCTGCACTATCCACCACACCACACATTTAGAACAGTTTTATCTACTCTCGTCAAAACGGATGCCTTTCGGCATCCGTTTTGGTTTAGACAGGTGAATGGGAAAATCGCGATTTATCGTTTGATGATCATTGTTGGATCGCCAAAGAGAACCCAGGTTCGGCGAACATCGTTATCTGATTCCGCCGACTTGGCGTTTCTAATCGCCTGCCCGATCGTAATATTCGCATTGCTGAATATTTGATTGAAAAACGCCTGATTCATAACGGCCTGGTTTCCGGTGTCAGTCATCGACGTCGATGCCCAAACCGAAGCCGAGCCGCCATTTTGCACCCTAATCAGGGCCTCGCCAAGGCTTGTTGCCCTGGGATCCATAAAGTAAGCGTTCAAACAAGTCATCGTCACTATCAGCGGCGCAACTCGTTTGTTTTGCAAAGCAGGTACGTCATTGCTTGTCAGTAAATTGCCTCTCCACAAATTGACTGATCCGTGACCTTCGTAGTTAACTATGCGATCACCCTGCGATAGTTGATCTAACAGATCAGTCTTTGCGTCCGTCGTGGTTTGTCCTCTAACAATACTCACAACGTTCATCTGAGATGGAATCAGCGCCTTGATCTGATTGTTCGGTCTATTGAAATCGGCGTTGTCGCTGATGTCGCTGACAAGCACCGCCGCCTGCGCCTTGCCTGACTGTTCATAGGCGATGATCTTGTTGACCAGACTGCTGGCATCTGCGGCGGTACGCACAGGTAAGCGTCCAATGGACATCTGCGGTCTGCCGTCGTTATCGAAATCAACCAGCCAATCGTCACTGGCGGTTTCCATGCTGCTGGTGTCGATCAGTTTCGTCGGAATGAAGTCCTGATTGCCAAGGCCTTCATAACCCTTAGGATCAAGGCTCGCGCTTGCAGCCAACAGCACGTATTGAGGTTGCTTCGGCCAGTGCAGATAACTCCAGTTCAGGAAGTCCTTCACGGCATAAGATGAGTGCACTCCATAACTGAATTCATCGTAAATGTCTTCTACATCTACTACTGCTACCGAATAGCCCTGGCTCTGTTTGAACGCCACAAACGGTTGAATGCTTTGAGCGAAGTTCTTGTAGGTGATTATTACGAAATTCGCACCGACGCTCTTGTTAAGAGTTGAAGGCTGGTTCGCAGTAATCGACAACGGCGACATCATCTGATCCGGCGTAAAGACAAGCAGGTTACGCTGCATTGCCGGACCGAAGCTGACTGAGTAATCGCCACTTTCTCCGCCAATCGTTCCCTCCACCTCGATCGGCTGATTAGGATTCGCAACATCGATAGCCCTGATCTGATCGGACGTAAAGCCGTTCATTTGCACAGGCTGCGATGCAGGTACAGTTGTAAACAAGCTATTGTTGTTGGCGGTGTACGTATGTGCATAGGTTATCCGCACATAATCAACCAAAGAAACATCACCGCTATTCAGCGCGACGATGCTTATTTCATTGTTTCCTTCAATCAGAGAAGATTGCGGAATCGCCAGCATCGTCGTATTGTGAGCCATTCCGTTGAATGTAATGTTCTCGACCGCTGATCCGTTGAGCATCAACTTCACATTATGGCCATTGGTTGTGACTCCTTGCAGAGCGATTTCGATTGACGCCTGCGCGGTGGAGTTTTTATCAAGGTGATCAACAGTTACCGACTGCTGCGCTGCCGTGGTGCTGACGATCGGGCCGAACCAGTTCTCCTGATCGCCGTTCAGCAAGCTGGAGAAATAGAGCGTGCGGTCTTTGCGCTCAACCGTGTACAGGAATGACCCGGGACCAGTGTTGTTCGACGCCCCTGGCGATTGCTGAGTGCCAATGCGCTTGCCTGATTGTATGCCGGAGACCAGCCAGTAAATCTGCGTATTCGATGTTGGAGTATCGATTGCCGGGCCATAGAACTCGACCGAGTCCGTAGCCGACAGTGTTCCGGGATTGGCGCTGGTGACCCGAATCGGAATCTCAGTCGCGCCGACAAACATCTGCAGAGTTTGTGGATTAGCGCCGGAATCCAATCCGGCTTCCATCAGATCGGCCATATTCAGGTGATACCAACCCGTTTTGTTGATGGCGATCTTGATTGCGGATCGCGACGTGATGGACCATTGCTTTTGCAATGACACCGGAATAGGCGCTGGTCTGCTCGGGGAGCGCCCATTTGTCACTGATAGAGCAGAACCGGTCGGATTTGATATCAGGTTGAAGCCCGCAGGATAACCCGTTTGCCGCGTCGAATCGTCCTGACTGCTGATACTTCGGTTCAACTCGGAAATCAGAGTCGATCTGGATCGAAGGCTGCTAGCGCCGGATGAAGCGGTTACCCCAAACGGGCCGTGCCAAACGCTGGTTCCGTTAAGATCCACGTCCTCGATCCAATAAGAAGCATTGGCACCAGCATTATTATCAATCCAGGCGTAGCCGTTTCCGGCCTCGACTCTTACATTGCCGCCGACCATCAGCGCCGTGCCCGCAATGAGCGATGGATTTACTTTAACCCGTTCGCCGCCTGCCTCGCGATAGATATTGAAGCCAAGGTTGTTGACTTCCATGCCAGTCGTCCACTCAATCACATTTGAATTGGCAGTATTAGTCACAGTTGCGGAATTGAAGTCGACTGCAGTAGGAGTAGACACTGTACTCATCGTAAAGATGGTCCCAGTCAATTGCGACAGCATCGGGCTGCTGGTGCTGTCGAACACGACCGTGATTCGCCCACCTGAAGTCGTGCCGTCCAGATTGTCAGTCGTGTTTTTAACAGGATCGATACCTCCGCTGCTCTTAACGATTTGCCAGCCGCTGCCATTAAAGAAGAACAGTTTCAGATTCGATTCATTTGGATCGACTATCGTCGGTGGATAGTAGAAATTCGCTGTCACCGAATCCGTCGCACCAGGATTTGTGACTCTCAAATCGATAAAGCCGCCGCCGACATCGAATATCGAAACGCCTGACGGATTGCTGTTATAGGTCGCCCCGTAAAGATAGGCTGTCCCTGCTCCGGACGCATCGCGGGTTAGTGTTGCCATTACGACTGTTGATCCACAGCCGTTTGTCAAAGTCGAAATGCTGCCGCTCGATGATGGATCAACGGTTGCAGTATCCGACGTGCACGTGCCGGCCGGATCGACGGTGAAGATGAAGCTGGTGCTCATCGTACTGTTGCCAGCCGCAACCGTGACGGTAATCGTTGTCGCTCCGGTCTGATTGGACGCAGGCGTAACAGTCAATGTCTGATTGCCTCCACTGCCTGTGATAATCAGATTCCCATCAGCAACAACCGACTGGTTGCTCGAAGTAGCGACCACGCTCGAGATCGCCGGATTGGTAATAGCCGTGTCACCAATCGTGAAATTGACGGAAGCAGACGTATTGATCGGCGTTCTTTGATCTGGAATGGCCGAAATCCACGGTTGAGCTTCGTATGCCCCGATATCAGGGATGCCTCGCGCAAAGCCGCGTTGATCGGTTGTCGGACCACCAACACTTCCAGCATCGAATGCAGGGCTGCCGACAAGCAAAGCGTGAGTGAACGTCGGTCCGCCGTTGTCGGCCAAAGGCCCCAGTCTCGGATCAACTGGCGAAGCCACAGTCCCTACAAGGTCACCGTTGCTGCCATTGGTGAATCCCGTGCCGCCGTCGCCCTTTCCGATCAGGTTGTGGCCTTGCGAAGTGAAATCGCCTTTAATGTCGGGACTATCCAGCGGGCCGTTATTGCCAGCAATAATTGTATTGCCGATGCTGGCTGTCCCCTTGTTGTGAACGACACCGCCACCGATATTGCTCGTAATTGTGCTGCTGCTGACAGCGAGGGTACCTGTATTGAAGATGCCGCCACCGCTGTTACCGGATACCGTGCTGTTGCTGATGGTCAGCGTGCCGCTGTTGCTTAATCCACCACCGCCGGACGAAGCATTATTAGCGGTAACTGTGCTATTGCTGACAGTGAGATTTCCAGCGTTATTAATACCGCCGCCATTGACTGAGTCTCCGCCGGAGATAGTCAGATTAGAAATCGCCGCAGTTGGACCACTGTTGACGGTGAAAACGCTGAAACTTGGGATAGAGATGCTTCCACTCAGACGCTGAATCTTTAACGCGTTTGCGGTCGGGCCATCGATGCTAACATTGCTATCGATAGCCGGCAGCGCCGTCTGCAGAGTTACAGTTCCGCTAACGCTAAAAGTAATATGAGCGGGGTTGCTGGTATCCAGCACACACTCTCCCGATGTGGCACTAACCGGAATATGCGTGTTGGTCAACTGGATGGCTTCACGCAGTGTGCACTGACCGTCATCAGCAATTGTATCCAACAGAGTGTTTACAACAATCGGAGCTCGATGACTTGTAATCGTTATCGTGAATACCTTCTCGAATGAGAGTCCGTCCTGATCTGTCGAGCTCACGCGGATGCTATAGCTGGATTTGACTATGGCATCGAAAAACGCATTGGTCATCAGTGCATTGCCGCTGATTGTGAACAACGCATTATCATCGCTGCCCGTTCCACTGACGAGGGAATAGGTTTGCGTATCCCCGGAATCCGGATCGGTTGTAGTAAATGTTCCGAGAGTAGTTCCAACAGGATTGTTTTCCGCGATACTGCTATTCGAAAGGGAAATGTCGGTCGGCGCCGAATCGGCTACTGTAGCAGACGCAGAAACAATGCTGCCGTCGATAATTCCGTCATTTGGCGTGACCTCAACTGTGATTGTGTCTCCTCTATCGCCGTTGCCTGACTGACTGACATCAAACGTATCCGTCAGCGCGTTTGTGGTCGTTGTTCTGCGAAGGACACCGTTGACTTTCCAGACGTAGGTCAAAAAGACAGTATCGCTATCTGCATCGGCGCTGGTGGCCGTCGCTGTCAAAGTGTCCTTAGTTTGTGGCGAATTTGTATTGAGATTTACTGTCGCCGTTGGCGCGGTGTTTGCGACTGTCGCCGATGCCGTAGCGATAGCGCCGTTGATTAATCCGTCGTTAGGTGTGACCTCGACTGTAATCAGGTCACCCTTATCACCATTCCCCGCCCCGCTCAGATCAAGCGAATCGGTCAGATCGGCATTAGTGCCGGTGTTCTTCGTCACGGTTCGCAGGATGGTCGAGCCATTCTTTTTCCATACGTAAGTCAACGAAACCAACTGACCGTCGGCGTCAGAACTGGTTGCGGTCGCAGTAAGCGTATCGTTCGTCAGAGGCGAACCAGTATTCAAATTGACCGTTGCTGTCGGCGCATTGTCGACAACAACAGTGTAAGGTCGGCTGCCAGAAAAACCACTGGAATCCGTCGCCGTTACTGTGAAGTCAAAGCTTCCACTCGCCGTCGGGTTCCCTGATAGGACTCCTCCGCTCGACAGTGAAAGACCAGTCGGCAGTGTGCCCGTAAAGGCGAACGAGTAACCAGGCGTTCCGCCCATAGCAGAGATCGTCTGGTTGACGGGTACGCCCACAACTATCAATCCTAAGGTCGATGGACTGAGGTTTATCAGATTCTCGAAAGCCCCGATATCGACGGTTGGATTGACAGGTCGAGTTACGCCCCGCTGATCAGTCGCAGGCGCTCCGGAATTATTGCCCGCGTCGATGGCGGGGCTCCCCGGCAGCAATGCATGAGTTTGTGTCGGACCTCCATTGCTCTGCAAGATGCCAAGCAATGGATCTGTGTTGACCTTATCGCCCGAAGCGTTGAAGTCGCTCGGGCTGTCGCTGAGAATATTGTTACCCTGCGAAGTGAAGGTAGTGCCGCTTGTAGTAACGGTCGGACTGGCACCAGTGATGATAGTGTTTAGAACATTAAAGGTAGCTATTCCACCCGCAACGGTTCGATTGGTTATGGAATTCGCAGTGCCTGTGCCTGCTGCGGTATTATTGGCGAGAGTGCAGTTAATCAGAGTAGCGGTCGCTGTGCCGGTTCCGCTTCCATTCGAGACCGTGTTAACGATCGCTCCCGCAGTAACCGCACTACTGGTACTGGTAGAACTATTCCCACTGATGGTGCAGTTTGTCATTGTTAAGGTGACGTTAAAACCGCCATTGAAGGTTTCGTTGTATATCGCGCCACCGCGAGAAGCGGAATTTTGAGTGAACGTACTGCCTGTAATATTCAGCGTGGCGCCACTAATGGCGCCTTGACTGTAGATCGCTCCGCCCTTACTGGTTGGAGCCGTGTTGTTGATAAATGTTGTGTTGGTGATATTGAACGTTCCGCCCAGGTAATTCGCAATGGCGCCGCCCGCATTTCCTGAGCCGGACACGCTATTATTCGAGAAAACGCAATTGTCGATATTGATTACGTTAGAATTGTTGAGCATTGCTCCACCGCCGCCAAGCGAGGAAGCGTGACCACCGTCAAACGTCAGATTCGAGAAAGTGATCGGTGAAGCGTTCAAGCCAAACAGCCCAGTCGTGCCATCACCATGGATCATGAGCTGTGAAGCGCCCGGTCCGTTGATTAAGCACGGAGTAAATATATTGATCATGCTATGCAGCGTGATCGTGCCCGTAACATCGAAAACGATGTTCCCACCGGACGGCACAAGAGTGACCGCTTCGCGCAATGACCCCGGTCCGTCGTCGGCTAGCGTTGTCACATGAACTGTGTCGCCAACCGTAAACGTTGCCGCGTTTGAGATAGCATTTTGTGCGGAATCAAATACAGTAACGCTGTTGGTGCTATTGGAAGCAATGTCGGCCGCCAGAATTTGAGCCTGCAATTGAGTGTTACTGATGAAAGTGGTTGTGCGGCTGGATCCATTCCAATTGACACTATCGCCGTTCACAAAGCCAGTCCCATTAACCGTCAAAGTAAAATCGGGGCCTCCAGGGCCGGAGAAGCTGGGACTGATCCTGGTTATTGCCGGAGGTGCGCTGTTAACCTGTTGCGGGATAGTGTTGCTGATACTATCGTCGAAGGTAGTTCCATCCCCCAGATACAAAGCATTGATCGAATGCGAGCCTATTGAAAGTGCCGTTGTCGAGAAAGTTGCCGTACCGGCAGTAACGTTGGCAATTCCGATAGGAGTTCCGCCGTCAGAGAATTGAACCGATCCGCCGGGAGTTCCTGCAGTTCCTATCGGCGTCACCGTCGCGGTGAGCGTTACGTTTTGACCGTTGGTTGAAGGATTTAACGAACTGCCAATGCTGATCGCGCTGTTTGCCCGAAATTCGTAGGCTCCCGAATCAACTTTAGCGCCTTGTGGTCGGGCAACTCCGCGTTGATCCGTAGCAGGAGCGCCAGTATTGTTACCGTTGTCTATCGCTGGGCTTCCTGGCAACAGTGCCATTGTCGTTGTCAACCCGCCATTATTCCGCAATGAATCCAGCAGTGGATCAGTGTTTATCTTGTCGCCGGTTGCGTTGAAGTTGGCCTGGCTGTCGCTGAGCACGTTATTGCCAGACGAGGTGAAGACAACGCTCGTGCCGCTAACCAGAGCATTCGGCGTCGAGTTACCACTGATAATTGAATTCTTGACGTTAAAGGTAGCAGTGCCGCTGCCTTTCCTGTTGCGAATACCGCCGGCAACGCTGGTTCCACTCGCGCTATTCCCTGCAATCGTGCAATTCGTCAACGTTGTTGACGCTGTCTGAGCGGACGTTACCGCCGAATTGTCGATACCGGCGCCAGTTGTATTGCCGCTGGATGTATTTCCAGTAACCGTGCAATTCGTCATGTTCAATGTGGCACTGCGACCGGACGTCACATTTATAATCGCGCCGCCGGTAGCAGCACTGTTGCCTGTAAATGTGCTGCGATTGATTGTCAGAGTTGTAGTTGCGGTCGAGCCGGAATTGACGATTGCTCCACCCTGCGTGCTGGAGCTGTTGCTGATGAAGGTGCTGTCGTTTATCGTCATCGTGCCGCCACCGTTATTGACGATCGCGCCACCTCCGGTCGTTCCGTTCGCCTGGTTACCTGAGAATACGCAACTGTTTATCGTTACGGTGTGTCCATTGTTCGACAATCCTCCGCCCGAGGACATGATCCCGTTTGCTATAGTCAATCCTGAGAGCGTCGCGCCGTTTGCGGTAACTGTAAAGATCCTGCCGAAGAAGTTGATTCCATCAATCGTCAAGACGTTAGCGCCAGGACCGTTTATCGTGTAGCTATTGGAAATCGACAGAGTGCTGAGAGTCTGAATTGATCCGGTCACGCTTGGATCGAAGTTTATTGTTCCGCCCGCCGGTACAAGACCAAGTCCAAACCTCAAAGATCCAGGTCCGTCATCATTCGTGTTAATGACCGTATAGATATTATTTATCGTGAGCGCCTGCGGATTTGATGTCGCCGGAATGCTCGGCTCAAATACGGTAACAGTTGCCGTTCCCTGCGAAGTGATATCAGAACCCAGAATTGTTGCCTGCAGATGCGTACTGTCGATGAACGTCGTTGCGCGCCCGCTGCCATTGATTTGAACGACGTTTCCATTTGCGAACGAGCTTCCAAGAACCGTCAGCGTGAAATCTCCAGAACCAACCAGAACCGAGCTGGGGTTGAGTCCGCTGGTAACCGGTGTCGGATTGATAACCTGCTGCGTGACTGTTCCGGAACTAGGATCGAATGTCGGGTCGCCTTCATATACCGCAGTAATGGTTCGCGTTCCACCGGCGACTCCGGATGTCGTCAAGGCGGCTACACCATTTACCATGGCCACTGGCGCCCCCAGGGCAACTCCGTTGTCTTCAAACTGCACGAATCCGGTCGGCGTTCCCGATGTTCCGACGGCAACAACCGTAGCAGTAAATGTTACCGGACTCCCTCCGTTTGACGGACTGCCTGAGGTTATTACGCTGGTGGAACTGTTCGATGTGGCGCGTACTTCATAGGCTCCGATATCAACCGTTCCATTCTGCGGTCTTGTAACGCCTCGTTGATCGGTCGTGGGCGCTCCACTGGTACTGCCAGCGTCGATGGCTGGACTGCCTGGCAACAACGCTTGCGTGAATGTTGGTCCGCCATTGTTCTGCAATGGGCCTAATAAAGGATTTGTGTTGACCTTATCTGAAGCAACAAATCCGCTCGGACTGTCTGTCGAGAGATTATTGCCCTGAGATGTTACCGGTACTCCGGTGAAGTTTGGAGCACTGGGGCTGCCTGAGAAAATAGAGTTCCTGGAATTTACCGTGGAGGTTCCGGTGCTGCTAAACGAAGAGATATTATTGGCGGAACCTGACGCCGGTGGGGCAGTGTTGTTTGCAAATGTCGTGTTAACCAGCGTCACGGATGTATCTGAACCTGCAGAAAATTGGTCTATACCTCCTGCAGATGAAAACGCTGATGTCGTAGCCGCATTACCGCTGATCGTGCAATTGGTCAGGGATAGTGTTGCGACGGCGCCGCCGCCCAGATTTCCAATAGCGCCACCGAAATCTGCGGAATTGTTGTTGAACGTGCTGTTTGTAATTGTCGCTGTTGCGGGCGTGGTGTTGCCGAAATTGTAAATCGCACCGCCTTCCGCACCGACATTAACGGGACCTGTGGCGTTGTTGCTGAACGTTGTTTGATCAATGGTCAGCACTCCGCTGACGTTTGCAATTGCCGCTCCATTAACTGAGTTCGATACGGTCTGCGCATGGTTATTGGAGAACAGACAGTTGCTGATATTCACGGCCGCGCCGTTGTTAAATATTGCAGCGCCACCTGTGGTGTTGTTAAAACCGTTAGCAAGAGTAAGCCCGGAGATGGTCGTAGTTCCGGAATTGACCACAAATAGATTGGTCGTCCCGCCGCCGCTGAGGGTCACAACATTGATCCCGGGTCCCTGAATAATCACATCACCGGTAATTGTGATTGGACTGAGCAATGTGATTGTTCCAGTCACGGCGAAAGTGATCTGCGCGCCAGTGGGTGTTGCGTTGTAAATATCTCGGAGAGTGCCAGGACCGGAATCTGCGGTGCTGGTGACTACAAATGAAATTCCGGTTACCTGCTCCGTTACGGTACCTGAACTCGTTTCAAAATTAACATCGCCATTGTATTGGGCAGTTATTGTGCGAGTTCCCAGACCAACACTCGACGTTGTCAAACTTGCAACGCCATTGACTAATGTAATCGGCGAACCAAGGTTTACACCGTTGTCCAGAAACTGAACTGTACCTGTCGGTGTGGCAGCGGGTCCTGTAGATGAAACGGTGGCCGTGAATGTTACGGATGTTCCAGCGGTAATGGGGCTCGCAGAAGTAATTACACCGGTTGTGCTGTTTGGAGCGCGGAATTCATAGGCGCCAATGTCGACGATTCCATTCTGCGGTCGCGCTATGCCGCGCTGGTCGGTTGCCGGAGCGCCGGTATTATTACCCGCGTCTATGGCCGGACTGCCCGCAAGCAGAGCCATTGTCTGCGTCGGACCGCCATGATTTTGCAGTGGCCCCAGCAACGGATCCGTATTTGTTTTATCACCAGAACCGGCAAATCCTGAAGTAGTATCCGACACGATATTATTACCGAGAGAATTGACTGTGCCGCTAAAGACAAAACCACTGCTGCCTTTAAAGATCGAATTTTTTGCCGTGACCGTATTGGTAAAACTGCCGCTGTCTGAAACAGCATTACCACCCGGAGCAGTATTATTAGCAATGGTAACGTTAAGCAGAGTCGACGTCGCAGTTGACTGGCCCGCGTGATTATCGAGGCCGCCACCTTCACTGGCAGCGCTATTACCAGTAATGGTGCAGTTTGTTAAGATCAGATTGGCGGTTCCACTGTCGCCTTCATTTTCTATTGCGCCGCCGAACGGAGACGAGTTTCCAGTAAATGTGCTATTGGTAATGGTCGCGGTTGACAACCCTGTGCGACCGGAATTGAAAATCGCACCACCCTCGCCACCGTCGGCATGATTGTTGATGAAGGTGCTCTGATCCACTGTCAGTGTGCTGGCTAGTTCATTGGAAATCGCTCCGCCAAACAAGAACGAGGAGCTATTGACGGCATTGTTGGAAAAGACGCAATTGCTGACACTAACGGTTGCCGCGTTATTAAAGATCGCTCCGCCGTCACCGGCAGTGTTAAAGCCATTGGCAAGTGTCAGGCCAGAAATGGTAAGAGAACCGGAATCGACTTCGAACAAATTCGTAGCCCCGCCGCCGCTCAGGGTTACGACGCTGACGCCAGGACCCTGAATAACGATATTCTTCGTGATCGTGATCTTGCTCAGGAAAGTTATCGTTCCATTGATTCCGAAGGTGATGATCGATCCGTCCGGGGCTGCCGTATAAATATCTCTTAATGACCCTGTGCCCGAATCTGCATTGGTTGTAACGACGAACGTCTGCGGAATAACGACCTGGGTTACGGTGCCGCTGCTGGGATCGAAGGTCGAATCACCAGCGTATGCCGCGGTAATGGTGCGGGTTCCCGAACCCACTTGTGTTGTTGTTAATGCAGCAACTCCGTTCACCAATGGAACGGGCGAGCCAAGGTTTGAGCCGTTGTCTAAAAACTGCACTGCGCCTGTCGGCGTGCCAGAAGTTCCCACCGGAGACACAGTAGCCGTAAATGTAACTGAATCCCCGCCATTTGACGGGCTGCCAGACGTTATGACACTGGTCGAGCTGTTGATTGGATTACGAAGTTCGTAAGCCCCAATATCGACAGTCCCATTCTGCGGTCTCGTAACTCCACGTTGATCAGTAGCCGGTGCGCCGGTATTGTTGCCGGCATCGATGGCCGGGCTGCCCTGTAACAGGGCCATTGTTTGCGTCGGTCCGCCGTTGCTCTGCAACGGTCCGAGCAACGGATTCGTGTTCTTCTTATCTCCTGAAGCAGTAAATCCAGTTGCCGGGTTATCGCTGATGATGTTGTTGCCCTGTGAGGTTATCGTTGCGCCATTAACAGTCGCCACGTTAACAGGGGTGTTCCCGCTGATAATTGTATTTTTAACATTGAACGTAGGAGTGCCGGTAGCCTTGTCATTTTCAATTCCGGCCCCGCTTGGTGCGGTGTTATTGGCAATCGTGCAATTCAACACGGTAACGGATGCGGTAGCGCTGCTCAGAGTAGCGCTGTATATGCCGCCATCACCTGCAGTCGCGCTGTTTCCTGAAACGGTGCTGTTGGTAATAGTCACTACTCCCTTACCACTTCCGGTCAAAGATTGGTTGCCGATGGCGCCACCGAAAGTTCCGGAATTCTGAGTAAACGTGCTGTTGGTGATAGTCAATGTAGCCTGTGAGCTATTACCCAGATTCGATATGGCGCCGCCCATATCGGTTTGCGCGGTGTTACCGATAAACGTACTGTTGCTGACATTAAGCGTTGACGCAAAGTTAAAGATCGCACCGCCGCTCTTGGTGGTCGTATTGTGGGAAAACACGCAACTGTCGACGCTCACCGTGCCAGTAGTGCTAAATGCACCACCGCCAAAACCGCCATTGTCGAAACCGTTGGCAATGGTCAAGCCAGATATTGAGAACGGGCTGGCACTCACCGAAAAAATTTGAACGGCATTTCCCCCATCGATAGTTATCAGGCTGGCGCCCGGTCCTGTTATGGTGCAACCTGTATTTATGGGCAGAGCGCTGGCCAGATGAATAGTGCCGATCAGACCTGCCTGAAAACCGATAACTCCGCCGCTGGTGACTGTTGACAGCGCTGCGCGTAATGAACCTGTACCGCTATCGTTCAGGTTTGTAACCAATATGGGATTTACCGTAAATGTCTGCGCGTTAGACGTGACGGTGAAGGCCGGATCGAACACCGTGACACTGGCCGGACCTACCGTAGACAAGTCGGAGGCCAGAATTGCTGCCTGCAACTGCGTGCTGCTGATAAATGTGGTTGTGCGGTTGCTGCCATTCCATCGCACAACTTCTCCATTAACAAAACTGGTTCCGTTTACAGTTAATGTAAATGCGCCGCTGCCGGAAGTAGCAGAATTCGGACTGAGGCCGGTTGTGGCAGGAGTGGGATCGTTTACAGTCTGCGAAACCGTGCCGCTGCTTGGATCGAAAGTGTCGTCTCCGTTGTAAAAGGCAGCGATGGTGTGCGTTCCGCCAGTCAGAGCCGCGGTTGTCAACGCAGCAGCACCAGACGATAACGATACAGGCGAACCCAAACTGGTGCCGTTATCTTTGAATTGTACTGTTCCTGTCGGAGTGCCGCTGACTCCTACCGCGGAAACCGTAGCAGTAAATGTAACCGAGTCGCCATTGTTTGACGGGCTTCCGGAAGTACCGACACTGACTGAACTGTCAAGCGGGCTGCGCAGCTCATAAGCGCCTGAATCTATCCCACTGCCTTGCGGTCGAGTAACACCACGTTGATCGGTAGTCGTTGCGCCCGCAATACCGTTATTGATGGCAGGACTCCCCGGCAACAACGCTAGTGTGGACGACGGGCCGCCGTTGTTCTGCAGCGATCCTAACAGCCAATAGAGGCGAGGTGTCAAGGAAAAAAAGGACCCCTCAGATACCGCACGGTATCTTTTTCTGCCAACTTGATTTCAACCAGCTTCCTGCTCGTGCTGACTTTGCCTTCCATAAT